>Ga0075118_10000165_pt1 | contig 65442 bp, 64 predicted proteins | sample AntAceMetag02UKE_FD_69794 | JGI IMG/M metagenome (GOLD analysis project Ga0075118, IMG submission 69794) | Saline lake microbial communities from Ace Lake, Antarctica - Antarctic Ace Lake Metagenome 02UKE | ecosystem: Environmental > Aquatic > Non-marine Saline and Alkaline > Saline | place...
TCACTTGTTTATTCACCTGGCGTGGCACAGCCTTGTTTAGAAATAGAAAAGAACCCTGAGCGTGCTTATGACATGACCATGAAGGGAAATACCATTGCTGTAGTCACCAATGGTACCGCTGTATTGGGTCTTGGTAATATTGGACCTTTGGCCTCTTTACCCGTAATGGAAGGTAAGGCAATGCTTTTCAAAAAATTTGCCGGCATTAATGCTGTCCCTATTTGTATTGACAGCACCAACCCACGTCATATCATAGAAACAATTACCCGTATTGCTCCAGCATTTGGAGGAATCAATCTAGAAGATATCAAAGCGCCCGAGAGTTTCGAAATTGAAGAGAAGCTTCAAGACTTAGGCATCCCTGTATTCCATGACGATCAACATGGGACGGCTATAGTTACTTTAGCAGCATTAGTTAATGCTGCCAAGGTAACTGGCAAGAGGTTAGAAGACATGAAAGTTGTAATCAATGGTGCTGGTGCAGCTGGTATTGCAATTGCTAAACTACTTCGATGCTTTCATATTGATTCAGAACTCTGTGTGTCTGTAAAACAACTTATTGTTTGCGACAGTAAAGGAGCTATTCACAGATTTAGAAATGACCTAAACAAAGCAAAAACTGAATTATTAAAGTATTCGAATTTTCAAGATGTCAAAGGTGATATCCATGATGTAATCAAAGGAGCAGATGTATTTGTTGGAGTAAGTAAGGGTAACATCTTAACTCAAGCAGATGTCAAGAACATGGCACCTGACCCTGTGATCTTTGCCATGGCAAACCCTACCCCGGAAATTATGCCTGAAGACGCCCTAGCAGCGGGTGCATCGATTGTTGGAACTGGAAGAAGCGACTATCCTAATCAGATTAATAACGTTTTAGCATTCCCTGGGATCTTTAAAGGAGCTTTAATGGCTCGAGCAGCAACCATTAGCACTGAAATGAAGTTAGCAGCTGCCTACGCAATTGCTCGGTCTGTCGAAAATCCAACCAAGGATATGGTAATACCTTCAGCACTAGATACTTCTTTAGCAGATGTCGTTGCAAAAGAAGTAGAGCAAGAAGTATATAAAGATCGAGAAATGGAAAAGAAGATAGCTGCTGCTGAAGCGGAATATACTGATGATTGATATAGTTGCCACCATATTGCTGCTCCTTGCAGGGGGTTATTTATTGATTGGAATCATTTTCTATTTTCCTTTTATCCGAAAAGGTATCCATAAAATTGACGTTGGTGTAAAAGGTGCTTCTACTTTTATGAAAGTGCTCATATTTCCAGGTACTATTGCCTTATGGCCTTTTTTACTTAAAAAAGTCAAGAAGGGAGAGCTATCATGAATGTAAAACTACGCAAGCGGCATCGTTACATATGGATGGTATTAGGCATAGCCTTACCCCTTCTATGCTTAGAGGCCATTGAAGCTATTCCGCAAAATGTAATTGCCGATATACCTAGACATTCCTGCACCCTTGACATTGGTGTATGTGGGATTGATGATACAGACTACCCTATTGTCATTGAGCAAGTTCAAAACAATAACACGCTCAGTGTTCAAGTGAAAGCACCTTTAAAATCTGCCTTTACCCTCGCCTACCTATCAGGTTCACAAGAATTAGATGAGAATGCTACATTATTAGGTGCCATCCACACCATGGGTAAATACAGCTTTGATATAGAAGATCAGATCGGTAGCTATTTATTACTAGTTGACAAATTTAATAACAAGACACTTTACCATCAATTGATTAAGTCCTCCACAAAATGAGTGTGAACTACGCAAGCATATCGTGGAATCGACAAAAGAAGATATATGATATAATCCTCTTCGTCTTTGTACTAGGGTATTTGGGCTTATACATCGGCTTCACCGCCACTTTCAATCCTGAGTTGACAGCAGAGACAATGATCATTAGAGCGACAGCTACTTTGGCCTTATTGCTCCTTCATATTATTCTAGCGATTGGTCCATTGGCTAGGTTGAATAAGAGATTTCTACCCTTATTATATAACAGAAGGCACTTAGGTGTTACCATGTTCCTAGTTGCTCTGGTACATGGAGTTTTTAGTATACTTCAGTTTCATTCGCTGGGTAATAAAAATCCGCTGCTCTCTCTTTTGACATCTAATGGGAGTTATGATAGTTTGGTCAGGTTTCCTTTTCAGGTTTTAGGCTTTTTTGCACTCATCATCTTCTTTTTGATGGCCGCAACAAGTCACGACTTTTGGCTTAAAAACCTAAGCCCTAAAGTCTGGAAGGCGCTTCACATGATGGTTTATCTCGCATACGCCTTCATCATCATGCATGTGATGCTCGGGGTCGTTCAGCTAGAGTCCTCACCATTTCTATATGGTGGATTAATGCTGGGTCTGATGGTGATCATTGGATTGCATTTTGGATCTTCTGTGCTATCAGGAAGAGGTTTAGACTTGAAATCACAAGGCTATTATTACGCTTGTAACCTTGAAGATATCGAAGACGACTGCGCCAAAGTATTGACCTTAAACGGTGAGAACATTGCCATCTTCAAGTATGACGGAAAGCTTTCAGCAATTAACAATGTTTGCAAACACCAAAACGGGCCATTAGGCGAAGGAAAAGTAGTCGATGGATGTGTCACCTGTCCTTGGCATGGTTACCAATACAAACCACACAACGGATCGTCCCCACCACCATTTACCGAAATGGTATCTACTTATGAGTTAAGGCTCGATGGGGAGAAAGTATTTGTAAATCCTGACCCGAAGCCGGAAGGAACATCCATTGACCCTGTAATCATTGAAAGCTAAGCTATGAAGAAGGAATTCTATATCGGCTATATACCCAAAGCACCAAAGGGCATCACACGCTTCGTGATCTCTTTTGTGGTTATGCTATTCGTGATCATGGGAGCCTTGTCTTACTTTCTCTCCACTTCGCACAACCATATTACCAATGGTACTTACGAGTATGGTGAGTTGACAGAAGTAAAAGGGGTGATTAGAATGGAACCTGTCCCCTATATCAGAATTCTCGCAGATAGTGAGGGCAAAGTTGGTAAGAATATTTTGCTGATTGATTTCGGCAAGTTCGGGGCAAGATCTTCAGTCGAGAAAATGGAAGAAAAGATTGGGGCAAATATCAGCGAATATGAAGTAACTATCAGAGGCACATTGGTTTATCAGGATGGGTTTACCCTAATGGAATTAACTGAAAAGGAAAATGCCTTATTAAGTTATGAAAAATTGGATAATGCGATTAGGTACAAGGTATATCCGACCACTATGATCAATAAGACACTTACTGGTGAAATTGTTGATGCAAAATGCTACTTCGGATCCATGAAACCTGCTCAAAGCAAGCCTCACCGTTCCTGTGCTATACTTTGCATCTCAGGTGGCATTCCTCCTATCTTTGTAGTACAAACACCAGAAAATACTGCTGAGTATTATATCCTCAAAGGACTTAAAGGTGAAGATATTAATGAAGAGGTTTTAGACTTTGTAGCGGATGCTACTAACATTCAAGGCATGGTCACTGAACTAGACGAATGGAACATACTCTATATCAATCCTCAAAAAATCAAACGCTTACATTAATGGATAACTTCGTAAGGCTAAAACTACTTCCTGGTATCCGGTGATCATTGTGTTTTCCTCTTATTTAAGCACTGCTATGCTAGAGGTTCTTACAGATGTAGGTCTTATCTAATAGAACATTACCTTTGGACATGGGTCATTGGACAAGTATTTAAATCTTAACGTATGAAAGCAATATGGAATGGCGAAGTTATCGCTGAAAGCAATGATACTGTTGTGGTAGAAGGAAATCACTATTTTCCACATGACACGATCAAAAAAGAATATTATCAGGCAAGTAGTACAAAATCTAACTGCCCTTGGAAAGGGATGGCTAGCTATTATACAGTTACAGTTAACGGATCTAAAAATCCAGATGCAGCGTGGTACTATCCTGAGACTTCAGAATTAGCAAAGGGTATTAAAAATTATGTTGCATTCTGGAAAGGCGTAAAAATAGAAGACTGATATGGCACTATTTAACTGGAAGAAGAATCCACTACCTACACCCGAAGGTGTTTGCCCTAACTGTTGGGGTAAGCAAGAATATGGTGGAAAAGCCATAGACTTAATGAAAGACAAACAAATTGATGTCAACAATAAAGCAAGTCAACATGCTTTCATTAAAGATTTTGTGGTGAATCACGTGAGTGGTATACAGCTGAAAAGGCACGAACAAGGACATACTTGTCTTAGTTGTCAAACATCCTTTGATAAGGACATGAAAGAAATTAGTCGATGAAAATGAGTTTAGCATCAATCAAATCCAATTGGAAATTACTGGGGAAAGACCCTAAAACGTTAGCTCCAGCCTTCGATCAAATTCATCGAGCAGTCCAGTTCATCGCAATGGCAGGTAAACATTATGTAAAAAAACAAGCTGACGACAGCCATACCAACTTAAGGTGGCTTCCCGAAGAAGAAGTCTTGGCAGGAAACTGGATTCGCGAACGAAAAGGAAACTTCCGTTTCGCAATGCACCCCAAATCCATGAGCCTAATAGTCTATAATGCTAGTATGGAAGCTGTTTCTGAGTTTACTCTGCATAGTAAAACAAGTGAAGAAGCACTCGAATGGATAAAAAGACAACTGAAGGCTTTCGGAAAAGACGCTGCGGAAATGAAGATGGATATTCACTATGATATCCCAGCGCATAAAACGGATAACGGAACCGTATATGACTTAAATACCCCTGAACTTTTTCAAGAGATTGCAAATTACAGAGCCAACAGCAATGAAGTGTTAGAATACTTCGCACAGAAGTTCAATAGTGCATCGCCAATCCGAACTTGGCCGCATCACTTTGATAGTGGTAGCTATATTCCTTTAGAATTCAACAAAAAAGGAGAGGTCATCAAATCATTCAGCTTGGGTTTTGCCATTGCAGATGCTGTTGTAGATGAACCATATTTCTATATCACACAATGGTCGGCTAACAAAAACATTGACTACACTAGCGCAAAACCCCTAACAAAGGGTGAGTGGTTACCAGATACATTAGGAGGCGCTGTCCTGAGAGCTTCTACGGTCATTAAATCAAAAACTATGCAGGCACAAGCATCCATTGTGATACAATACTTCAAAGAAGGCGTTGATGCGTCATTGGATCTTATTGGTGCCAAGGCATAAAAAAAGTCAGGCTTTCACCTGACTTCAATTTCTTTATAGCGCCCCTTAATTATTCAGGAGTCTTTACATCCGGAAACTCCTTCTTGAAGTCTCTCCAGTAATCAGCTATGGTAGATTTCATTTCCTTTCGCAGCCAGAATATACCGACAAGGTTAGGTAAGGTCATCAGTGCGATAGTTATACCTGACAAAGTCCAAATGATGGTGGTATCCTGAAACGATGCCAAGAAAAAAGCCACTACATAAACAATTCTGAAATATTTAACTGAGCCTGATCCTAAAAGGAAGGTCATCGCTCTATCTCCATAGTAAGACCAAGAAATAGCCGTACTAAAGGCAAACAACAACAAGCCTATTGACACAATGTATTTTCCATATTCACCGAAGAATCCTTTCGTAAAAGCGATTGTCGTCAATGGCGCACTATGCACCAAAGACTCACCAATAAACGTCTCGTTAGAATCAACTGGTTTACCATTCCTAACTAGGACTATCCCAGTGAAAGGCTCATCACTATCATTCATTACTACCACATTTTCGGCCAATGACCTAGCATGAATAATTGTTGCATCAGCACTAATCTTACCTTCATAAACATCCAAAGGGCCGTCAAACAACTCTAGCTCAATAATTCCATTAATGTGCTCTGAAAGTTGTCTAGTTCCATCCTCTGTCTGGTCAGTATAGGTTGTACCTGCAAGTATTTCCATGTCCGCAGACTGGAATATATTTTCATGTTTCTCATTCCATACACCCGAAGACAGCAAGGTCAACCCAGTGATTGTACAGATGATAATTGTATCGATAAATGGTTCTAAGATAGCGACCATACCCTCAGATACTGGCTCATGTGCCTTAGCAGATGCGTGAGCGATTGGCGCACTACCTTGACCTGCTTCGTTGGAGAAGAGTCCACGGTTAACACCTCTGCCAAATGCGAAGGATAATGTAGCACCTAAGAATCCTCCTGCCGCTGCTGAACCTGTGAACACGTCAGCAAAAATTGAGACAATTGAAGGAATCAAATTTCCAAGATTCGCTAAGATTACTGCAAAACATCCAATAAAATAGATGACCGCCATTGTAGGTACCAGCTTCTCAGTAATAGCAGCAATACGCTTAATACCACCAATAATTACTATCCCTAGCAGCACAGCCAGTACTGCACCAGTAATCCAAAGCTCAATGCCGAATGTGGCCTGGATAGATGTTGAGATACTATTAATTTGAGGTAAACTTCCTGTACCGAAAGCTGACAATACAGTGGCGATGGCAAAAACAATCGCCAACCATTTCATATTAACCTGCTTGCCAAACCAATTGAACTTGGCATTCTTCATATAGTACATAGGCCCTCCGGACATGGTGCCGTCAGAAGATTTCTCACGGTACTTGTGCGAAAGCGTTACTTCGACAAATTTGGTACACATACCGATTCCAGCCGTTACAAGCATCCAGAACAAAGCGGCAGGCCCACCTAAGTGCAGCGCCAAAGCAACACCAGCGATGTTACCTGTACCTACTGTACCTGAAAGTGCTGTAGTCAGCGCCTGAAAGTGAGACGTATCTCCCTCATCATCGGCCCTATCGAATTTTCCTTTGACAACTTTCAAAGCAAAACCAAAAAATCTTATTTGTGGAAATTTCAGATAGATAGTAAAGAAGAGACCAACGCCCAGTAAGGCAAACGGAAACCAACCAGCACTACCAATATAACTATCAACTAACTTCAAAAAATCATCTACTTGTTGCATATCAACGGCTTTATTTTGTTAAGAACAAAGGCACAAAAATAGGGATTATGGCCGCTCTACAAAGGAAAAGTAGGCTTAACTGGCTTTAAAGACTTAAGTATTATTGACTACTTGTCGATATCTGTGACTAATATTCTATCAAACATACTGCTGTAAGTCGATAAAAGCTTCAAATGGATTGGATCTTGTTGGTAGGCATCATGGGCTATAATATCTTTCATGAGCACAACTAATGCGTAGTCATAGCTCTTTTCTAAGCTAGGTCGATCTGTGGCCGCTGGGGTTCCATCGTAGACTTTTAGTACACCCTTAATCTTTGCCAAAGACTTGCTAGCCTCAGCAAATTCCTTGACTTCAAGATGAGTAACATCTTCTTTGAACCAAAAATAAACTGTATGAATGAATGGCGACTCAACAGAATACTCAAAAGCGCCTGAAACTTTGACCTCTGATTGACAAGCCATCAGCGAGAGGACAAGCAAAACAAAACATGACTTAATCCCTCTCATGGTCTATAGTTTTGATTATTTCTTGATGGGAAACTTCATGCGATATTTCACACTTACGTTTCCTTTTGAAATACCAACAAGCTTAGAACGAAGCATCTGCTTCTTAAGGCCTTTTACATAATCCGTAAATAAAACACCTTCCAAGTGATCGAATTCATGCTGAATAACACGAGCAGTCAGGCCATCAAATTCTTCTTCGTGTTCGTTCCAAAGCTCATCGTAATAATTAATAGTAAGCTTTTCAGGACGAATGATTTCGGCATGCACATCGGGAATACTCAGACAACCTTCTTCAAAGCTCCACTCATTTCCGTATTCATCCAATATTTCAGGGTTAATGAAAGCACGTTTCACACCTACAATATCTTTATCATCCTCATCATCGCTCATTTGAGTTGAATCAATTATGAAAATACGATGAGACATTCCTATTTGCGGAGCTGCTAGACCAACGCCATTGGCATTATACATGGTTTCATACATGCTTTCAACCAGACTTGTAAGGTCTTTAGAGTCTTGTGGAAAATCTTTGGTTTCCTTCCTGAGTACGTTATCACCGTAGGCGACAATTGGATAAATCATATGTTATTTGCTTTCCAGGAAAGATTGGAGAATAATGGTAGCACTTACCTTATCGATATTCCCTTTCTCTCTCCTATCCTTCTTTTTTACCCCTCCAGCGATCATTGCATCAAGCGCCATTTTGGAAGTGTATCTTTCGTCATGCAAATAAACGGGTTTTCCAGGAAAATTCTTTTTCAAAAGCCGATGAAATTGTTGAACCAGAGGAGTAGCATTTGTAGGCGTGCCATCAAGCTTCTTTGGCATACCTAATACGAAGGATTCAATACCTTCATTCACCTCATATTGTTTTAAATAGGCAATAATATCCTTAGAGTGAATAGTATCTAACGCAGAAGCAATAATTTGAAGCGGATCAGTTACAGCTAGTCCAACTCTTTTAGTGCCATAATCTATGGCAATGATTCTTCCCATTAATTCAATTTAGACACATCCTGAAACTTGATTTTGGCTAGGCGTTCCAATTCCATGGCCTTTGGGAAGAGAATTTCATTCTCGATTTTCGCATGGATCAACAAATCTCTCTCGAAACGCTGCAATTCAGAATAGAGCACCTTAATTTGAAGATCGGCCTCATCACAGTATTTGTAGCTATTCGTAAACTTCCTGAAACCTTCCATTTCGTTTTCATGCACCCCATGGCCAGCAGCAAATTCTTGAACGGAAAAATCTTCCATTAAATAATAAGTTTCGGAAGATGGTTTTTCATCATTTAGAAAACGGCTTAACCTATCAACATAAGCAAACATAGTATCCTCCTCTTCATGTATATGGTGAATGAAATCCTCCACAAACATTGGGAAAACCGATTTTAAATCTACAGAGAGTGATTTATATCTGTAATTAACATCCTCAATACCATCAATTAACTGGGCAATATAGGGCAGTCTCTTTTTTATGAACAGGTAATGCGCGTGCTTTAAGTATTCTACTACCAATTCGGCAGGGTACGCTTTTAATTGTTTCTGTGTAGATTCTTTTTCATCAAGCACCAACTCCAAACTACTCATAAGGGAATCTGGATTAATGTCAAGCTTAGCACACACCTCTTCCAATGTTTCTAATTTGTAATCATAGAATTTCACCCCAAAATAGTAGAGCACAGAGGCTCTAACGTGATTTTCAGATACTAGGTCGGTGATGGTGCGCTTGAGTAATTTATCCATTTTATTAACTTGATTTATGAATCTAACGATTTTCAGTCATAGTTTTCTAGCCAAAGTGCTGAAAAACTTAAACACAAACTAAGACGTTTCGTTACAATCATACTATGACATTTATCCATGTTTACGGGTCAAATGCATATTTTAGTAAATTATTTAAAGGGCAAAAGTGAGCGACTACAAAAATTCTTCATATCACATCAAGCTTCCTATTCTATTAACCATCGCAGTGATCGTTGGTATATTGATAGGTTCCGAGTTTGCCGAACCTAAAACGGATAAGAAATACCTGAGTTCAATTCTGAAATTCCGAGAGCTCTTAGAGTACATTGAAAATGATTATGTCGATTCAGTAGATACTGAAACTCTGATAGAGGAATCCATCGAGAACATGCTGGATAAATTAGATCCTCATACCATATACATACCGCCAAAAGACAGGGAGCGTGCAGCCTCTCAACTTCGTGCAACTTATGACGGTATTGGGGTTGAATTCAACCTATTACGTGATACACTTTATGTAGTTTCACCTCTTCCTGGTGGCCCTTCGGAACAAGCTGGAATTATTTCTGGAGACAAGATCGTTTCAGTAGACGGAGAAAACATTGCTGGAATTGGGATGAATAATACGAAGGTATTCGACATGCTTCGAGGACCTAGAGGGTCTAAAGTAGAAGTCGGTGTCGTTCGAAGAAACGAATCTGAATTATTAGCTTTTGAATTGAAGAGAGGTGCTATCCCTCAATATTCGATAGACGCAAGCTACATGATTGATGGTGAGATGGGTTACATCAAAGTCAATCGCTTTGCCGAAACTACTTATGATGAATTCAAAAGAGCACTAACTGAACTTAAGTCACAAGGCATGACCAAGCTCATTCTCGATTTACAGAATAATACTGGTGGATATATGAGCGCAGCGATTGGCATGAGCAACGAGTTTTTGCCTGCTGGAGAAACTATTGTGAGTCAAAAAGGACAAAGCGACAAGTATGACAGTAAAGCACGCGCCACGAATGATGGTATTTTCAAAGAGGGTGCTTTAGTAGTGCTGGTCAATGAAGGAAGTGCTTCAGCTTCTGAGATCGTAGCAGGTGCTTTGCAAGACAATGATCGTGCACTTATAGTAGGCAGAAGATCTTTCGGGAAAGGTCTTGTACAACTACCCTTCAACTTGCGTGACGGATCAGAATTACGCATGACAATTGCCAGGTATTATACGCCAAGTGGCCGTTCTATTCAAAAGCCATATGATGATGGTGAAAAGGACTACAACTCTGATTATTATAATCGCTATACATCGGGAGAATTATTTATAAAGGACAGTGTTCAATTCGATGAAGAATTGTCATATAAAACTACAAATGGACGTACTGTTTATGGGGGTGGTGGTATCATGCCCGACTATTTTGTAGCACTCGATACTGCTGACATAAGTGCATATGTGAATAGACTCTCTGCCAGTAATACCATTAGGGAATACACACTTGACTACCGAGACAACCACCCTGAATTAAAAGAAATGAGCTTCGAAGATTACCAAGCGAATTTTGAAGTAAACTCTGAAATGCTAAAAGAGCTCGTACTTCTAGGCAACAAGAATAATGTTCGATACAGCAAGAGACAATTCGATAAATCTAGGAAACTATTAAGCTATTTAGTGAAGGCAAGAATCGCAAGAGACCTTTATGACGATGATGCGTTCTATAAAATCTATAATGAAACTAACGAGATCTACAGACAAGCCATAGCCATCTTTAGAAACCCAGAACTGCTACAAAACCAGTCGAACGGCATGTTGCTGCAAACTCGATAACCCAAGGTTTAAAAGCATATACCAAAACATCACATCAACCGTTTTGTTGAAAAGGTCATTAGAATGAAGAATATCTATCTCGCAGTCATGCTGTTGTTGTCTCAATCTGCTTTTTCACAAACTGAAGAGCAGGAAAAAATCAACAAAGACGTCTGGCTTAATTTTATGCAGGCTTATCAAGACTTAGATGCCAGTCTTTTCAATGAAATACATACGAGAGAGGTTTTAAGAGTTCCGGCAGATCAGAATATCATCTTAATAGGTCAAGAATATAAAGACCATAACCTAGAAACATTCAATAGGTGGAATGCCCAAAAGGTCAAGCAAAGAATTGAATTCAGCTTTATCAAGCGTATCCAAAAAGACAATTGGGGGTATGAGATTGGCATTTATAATGCTAACCCGATATAATGGAGCAACACCCACTTCTTACTTTAGCAAGTTTAATGTGACCCTAAAAAAAGTATCCGGCATCTGGAAAATCCATATTGACTCAGACACCAATGAAGATAATACCATTAGCGAAGAAGACTTCCTAAAAGGAAGCCTTCTCAAGTATTAGGCACTACTTTTCTGGAACCAGACTCAAGCCTAAAGCTTTAACATAAGCCTTATACATCCCATACTCTTTAAATAAGACAGCCTCAACTTTCGCTTCCATTTCTTCAATAGCTGGCACAAGTAAACCCATCGCCACTTCTTGATTCTTTGTCAAAGGCAATTGAACAGATTGCATGGTTCCAGAAAGCGCCCCTACTTGGGCCGAAAGCACAGTACCATCTCTGTAAATGCCTTGTTTAACAGGCTCACTATTGATTTGGTAGTAGACTTGGTCTATTGCAGTGATAAGTTCTTTCCCGTTTTTCTTAGCCTCTGAAGAAAGTGATTCATCCTCATCTTTCATCCTCTCATTGATAAGAGCCACTAAATCTTTAGCCTTCCGCAAATCAGCACTCATCTTATTAACTCTAGCCTGTAAAGCTGCATGTCTTAGCATGAAGGCCTTCTTGACTTCCATCGCTTTAGCATCCACTACAATTCTCGGGTCAGGGTGAACCGTGACTGTATTCTCGCTTTGTGATTCCTTATATGTCATGCGAATCGTATAAATACCCGGTAGCGCGTCTGGTCCTCTTGAAAACCTCCGCGTAGCCGTTGGGTTCGGCAGTTCAGAGCCATCTGTATCCATTCCCCATTGAAAACGATTAACACCCGCAGTTGCTCTTTGATTAAGTGTTTTAACCACCGCACCAGACTTATCCAGTATTTCAACCTTTACTCTACTGGTCTTTTGACCAGAATCTTTGAAATAGTAGCTAATCATTGCGCCTTGAGGCTTATTATCCCCTTCGAATATGGCTTCCCCGACTAGGTTAGCTCGGTAGCCAAATGATTCTCCTCGAAAAACTCTGTAAGCATCTTGCGTTTCAAACACGTGAATTTCTTTGTCTAAAACATTATCTAACCCAATTGCAGCCATGGTTCTTAACGGTCTGATATCATCCAATATCCAGAAAGACCGACCAAAAGTACCGATCACTAAATCATGTTCTCTAGGATGGATGACCATGTCTTGAGTCGGAATGGTACCGTAGCCATTTGTCCATTGTGTCCAGTTTTTACCTGCATCGATACTTACCCACAAACCGAATTCTGTTCCTGTAAACATTAGTTTCGGCTCAATTGGGTCCTGTACAAAACTCAATGTAGCGCCTCTCATTTTGCTGTCATCAACAAGCCTTGTCCATGACTTACCAAAGTTCTTAGTATGGTACACATATGGTGTCCAGTCATTCATACGATGGTTATCAATTACTACAAAAGCTTCTGCAGCAGCATATTCCGAAGGTTTGATTTGCGTAATCCAAGCATTGGCAGGAAGTCCTTTCATGTTTTTGACAACATTGTCCCACGTTTTTCCGCCATCTCTCGTCACCTGAACATTACCATCATCGGTACCTACCCAGATGACACCTTCTTGTTTGGCACTAGGGCCAATGGCTGTGATGGTCGTATGGTTTTCAGCGGCAGTGTTGTCATACGTAAGTCCACCTGTTTTATAATCTTGTTTAGATGGATCGTTTGTCGTTAAATCTGGAGAAATGACCTCCCATGACTTCCCTGTGTCATTAGTCTTGTGTAAGAATTGACTGCCATAATAAGTAATTGACTCATCAATCGGATCAATTGCTAATGCTGCATTCCAATTGAACCTTAATGCAACACCTTCTGGGTGAACAGGCTTCACTTTATGCAAGATTCCTGATACTCGATCATAATAATTTAGGTTACCACCTTGTCCCATGGACCATCCATAGCGATTATCCTTAGGGTCTGGCGCCATATCAAATCCATCACCTACGCTAAGCCGTTGCCAATAGAAGTTTCTAATACCTCCTTTGAACCATGACTGACTTGGGCCTCTCCAAGAGCCGTTATCTTGTGCTCCTCCATAAATATTATAAGGGATATCATTATCGACTCGTACATGATAGAATTGTGTAAGTGGAAGGCTTTCTACAAAGTGCCAGTTCTTGCCCCTATCTCTGGTATAAGTAAGTCCTCCATCGTGTCCATCGAGAATGAAAGTTGGATCTTCTGGATGAATCCACCAAGCGTGATGATCTGTGTGAACACGACTGCTCGGCACGAAACTACCCCAAGTCTTTCCACCATCTTCAGAAACAGTCACAGTAGAATGAATGCTATATACTCTATTTTCATTTTTCGGATCAACATATATATCGGCATAGTAGAAAGGTCTGCCGCCTATATTACGATCACCTGCTTTAGAAACCTTACTCCATTTGAATCCACCATCATCAGACCTATAGATTGCATTAGATTCTGACTCTACATAAGCATAAACTCTACTTGAATTGGATGGAGCAAAAGCAATCCCAATCCTTCCTAACTCACCCTTAGGAAGACCATCTTCCTCTGTTCGTTTGGTCCAAGTATCTCCACCATCTAAACTTACAAAGACGCCAGATCCAGGGCCTCCAGATTTAAAAAACCAAGGCCATCTTCTATGTTCCCACATAGCCGCAATAAGCTTGTTCGGGTTCGATGGATCGACCACTAGATCAGCCGCACCAGTTTTCACATCGATATAAAGCGTTTGATTCCAGGTTTCTCCACCATCCACTGTTTTATAAATACCGCGCTCGGGATTTTCACCCCATGGAGTACCAGTAGCAGCCACTACAGCAACTTTCGGATTAGTAGGATGAAGTATTATTCTGTGTATTCCATTCGTCTTGTCTAAGCCTAAAAAAGTCCAGCTTCGCCCCCTATCAATGGTCTTATAGATCCCGGCACCGTTATTCATACTGTTCCTTGGATTACCCTCACCTGTACCTACCCAAATTTCGTTAGGATTATTTTGATTAATAGCTACAGAACCAATTGAGGCCGACTTACCATCTTCAAAGATTACATCCCAAGTCGATCCTCCATTTTCTGAGCGCCACAACCCACCTGCCGCGGTACCAGCATAAATGACATCTGGGTTACTGAGTTCAACATCGAAGGAAGTGATTCTACCACTCGCGCCAGCTGGGCCGATGCTTCTAGGCTTCATGTTATTGAACATTGACATGTCTAATTTCTGGCCGGGGAGCGCATTAATTAGACAAAAAGATATTAGAAACAGAAAGGCTAATTTATTTCGCATGAGTTAAGGTTTTATTCACATCCTAAAATAATAATACATCGGTTAGAAAGGAACTGGTATTAGATAGATGGAACGCTTACCTTAACTCTGTGATCCAGTATTCTTATCATTAAACTTACATTTACCATACTATGAAGCAGCTCAGTATTTTATTTTTTCTTTTGCTGATCGTCTCTTGTCAAGACCAAAACTCTGCGAAATTCAAGGTTAAACAACTAGTTTCAGAAGCGAACGATCATAGCCTAACACCAAACCTGTTTACTTCTGACAATGGAGACATCTATCTATCTTGGTTAGAGAAGAATGATGATGCAGTTCAATTTAAGTTTTCTATGTTCAATGAAAACATCTGGAATACACCAAAACTGATCAGTGAGGGCAATAACTGGTTTGTCAATTGGGCAGATTTCCCCTCTCTCATTGCTAATAACAAAACACTTTCGGCACATTGGCTTCAAAAAAAGGCAGAGGGAACCTACGACTATGATGTCCGCATTACTCAGTCCAAAGATAGCGGATCATCTTGGTCAGATTCTTTTATTCCTCATAGCGATGGAGTTGCTGCCGAACATGGTTTTGTAAGCATGCTAGCGCTGCCGCACGACCAGAACTTCGCAACATGGTTAGACGGAAGAAATACTAAATCGTCTCATGGTGAAAATAATAATCATGGCGGTGCAGGAGCAATGACCCTCAGAGGGGGCATATTCAATAGTAGTGGTGAAATGATAGAGGGTTGGGAGTTAGACAACAGAACTTGTGACTGCTGTCAAACCAGTGCGGCTCTGACGAGTGACGGTATTATTGTGGCTTATCGAGATAGGTCTGAAGAAGAAGTTCGTGACATATATGTCACCAAAAGAGTAAACGGGAATTGGACAACCCCTATTCCAGTCTTCAATGATAACTGGGAAATAAGTGGGTGTCCTGTAAATGGTCCATCAATAGCTGCAAATAATGATCGTGTGGCCGTAGCTTGGTTCACCGCTGCCAATGGTTATTCAGAGGTTAAAATGGCAATATCCACTGATGCTGGTATTAGTTTTGGCACACCTAAAATCATTAGTCAAGGAAAAACCACGGGGCGCGTTGGCCTTACCTATTTAGATAATGGTCAAATAGCGATGAGTTGGTTAGAAACCGATAACGACTTAGCAGACATCATGCTCGCTACCTTTGACGCAGTTGGAAATGAAATTCATCGTCAATCCATTGCGCAAACTTCCGCAGCACGGGCTAGCGGTTTTCCTGTAATTACAAATAAAAAAGACGAGCTTATAATCGCATGGACAGAAGCTGGTGAGCAACTTTCTCAGGTAAAAACTGCTCGCGTAAGCTTATCTAATTAATTGTTTCCGCAAGTGTGCACCAGTAAATAACGCTAGCCAACTAATTTGCTTACCATTTCTGCCTTGGTTGTTACATCAAACAAAACCGAAGAGTAGTACTATTCAAATACCAGATACTAATAAAATTTATATTTACTTGAATTCGCAATAAAAACTTGTCCGACTCGGATTTTTGATTTTTCTTAGATTTAGAATAGAATGAAAGATTTGCATTAAAGTCTATAAAGATAATCTAGAGGTTCCATAGCCTCTAGTATTGTGTGTGTTTATTGGCCACCCCGATGATGTTGGGGTGGTTTTTTTATGCTTAGATTTGTACAATTATTTTGTTTGCCTTTAGTTATGTCATCTGACAGTCAAGTAGCTATCATTAGCCACCGAGAGTGTCAACTTTTTATTAGATTCACCGTAAATCCAAAAAAACATCCTCAATGGCTAAATCATATCTTCTACTACTTCTGTTAATCATTTTCCTTTCATGTTCACCACAGAAAAAAGAAACGGCTCAGGAAGAACCAAAATCAAAAGTTCAGGAAGTCATAGATGAATCCATTGCTTACCATCAAATGGGTGAATTAGGGAATACTGAGTTCACCTTGACCTTCCGCGAAATCGACTATACATACAAGAATAAAAACGGTATCTATGAGTATACCAGAACTCAAATAGATAGCACAGGAGCTACCGTCATTGATCGGATGGACAATCAATCCCTCGTAAGAACAATTAATGGTGACGAAGCAGAAATCACAGAAGAAAAGAGAGCGGCTTATACACGTTCTGTAAATTCCGTTATTTACTTTTTTAGACTCCCTTTTGGCCTTAATGACCCTGCTGTTAACAAAGTTTATTTAGGTGAAACCGATATCAAAGGGAAAACATACCACGAAGTGAAAGTCACTTTCGAGCAAGAAGGTGGAGGAGAAGATTTTGATGATGTATTTCTATACTGGTTTGATAAGGAAGATTATAGCATGGACTATCTCGCATACCTTTATCATACTGATGATGGGGGTATGCGCTTCAGGGAAGCCATCAACCCAAGAAGGGTCAACAACATGCTCATTCAAGATTATATTAACCTAAAACCTGAAGATGAGGGCATTGACATCATGACAATTGATGAACTATACAATCAAGGTGAGTTAACCGAACTTTCAAGAATCATTAACGAAAAGGTGACTATCAAATAGTGTATTTAGCCTTTTTGATCATTCTCTGACCACCCGAACAATTGTGGTTTTTCAATCATCCTTGGATTGTGTAATATCGAAGTATGAAGCAAAAGGTCAATATCGGTGTAGTACAGTCAGCACCAGTATATCTCGATATTAAAAAATCACTCGAAAAAGTAGAAGCCTTACTCAAGGAAGCTAGCTCAAAGGGTGCCGAACTAGTAAGTTTTGGTGAATCATGGTTCACGGGTTACCCTGCTTGGATAGACTACTGTGATGAGTATGCCAAATGGGATTTCAAACCGACCAAAGAAATTTTCGCAAAGACCCATGTTAACAGTCTTGATGTTACTGGACCCGAAGTAGCGCAAATCGGAAAGTGGGCAAAAGAACTCGGCTTAGTCGTAGTCATGGGAATCAATGAAAAGGTCACATCGGGACCAGGAAATGGCACGATTTACAATAGTCTATTGACTTGGAACGAGCAAGGAGAACTGGTAAATCACCATAGAAAACTTATGCCTACTCACACAGAAAGGCTACTCTATGGCCAAGGAGATGGAGCTGGTCTGAAAGCCGTAGACACAGCTGTTGGACGGGTTGGTGGACTTATCTGCTGGGAACACTGGATGCCATTAACTAGGCAGGCAATGCATAATTCTGGTGAGCATATTCACATTGCCGTTTGGCCCAAAGTTCATGAAATGCTTCAGATTGCTACGCGCTCATACGCATTCGAAGGCAGATGTTTTGCTGTGGGCGTAGGACAAATTATGAGGGTAAAAGATACCCCTTCTGAACTGACATTACCTGATGAATTAAAGGATAAACCAGAACATCTGCTTCTAAATGGAGGCAGCTGCATTGTTGGCCCTGATGGACAATATGTAATGGAACCTGTTTGGGATCAAGAAGGAGTCTTTATTACTGAAGTAGATCTAAATCGTTGTTATGAGGAAAAAATGGCCTTAGACGTCACAGGTCATTACCAAAGAAATGACGTCTTCCAGCTGGATGTTAATCACAAGAGGTCATAAAAAAACCTCGACTAGTCGAGGTTTTTCTTTAATTCTTTCCTGCAGTTTCTCTTTTCATTTACAACCGTCACGCTCGTAAATTTTTTCTTCGTACTCAGAAGGATCAATTACAAATTTAGTACCCGCAGTCTCAGTTGAAAAACCTGATAGACTATACTTATGAGTGGTCCCAAAGTCATCTAAAACTGTAATAGAGAGCAGGTCTTCACCATTTGTTTCAATATACATTTGTAAATAAGTCGTCTCTTCTGTTGGCGTCAACGTGAGAGTTCTTCCTTCAATTCTAGACCTATGCCCAGTTCCGTAAAAAGTCATCAGCTTCCCAAAATTAACAATGGCCTCAGCGTTTTCACCTGGGCAGAAATATAGAATCTGGGAATGGTCTTCTTCTTTGGTACCTACGTATTCAGTTTTGCCATCGTTCAACCACGTTTCGTTAGGGCCGAATTTCAGAATATACTTCTCACCTTCTACTACTAAAATTCCTTGCTGTGTATTTGAGAAGCCCATTCTATCATTTGTTGACTGATAGGTTATGCTCACTTTGTAATTGGGAATGGCGCTATACTTGTCAAAGAGTTGTTTTACTCTGTTACTGGCATCTTGTGCTTGCGCAGACATAGCAAACAATCCCAAAGCCCCTAGGATTAATATTGTTCTCATTGTTTTCATATCAGTCTGATTAAATAGATGTTAGTAAAAGTCGATGCTTTCTTGACTTAATACCATAGAGATAAAGTCAAAAATATAAAAATCCCACGAATTTCCACTCGCAGGATTTAATTGTCTCGTCAGAACCTACTTAATTCTTTCTAATATAGATGTTCCCGTTTCTTGTCTTCATGGTTACATCAGCACCTCCACCATTTAAATTGCCCTGCACCCAATTTTCAAACTTAATATTAAATCCACCTTCTCCATTCTGACTTCTAGTGGGTTGCTCTTCACTTAATGTGAAAGACTCAAAATCAGTAAAAATATCTCTATTGGTTTTCATTTTTGTATTAAACTTAGTTCCTGCAGGAACTGAGATGTCCACATCGCCATTGTAGGTATCGAAGTTCATTGGTACATCAGCAGTTACTGAACTAAAGGTTGCTTTAATAGCTCCATTGTATGTAGAAGCAGATGCCGACCCACTAATATTGACTAATGTAATCGGACCATTATAACTTTCAAGATCTAACTCCCCATCAATATCTTCTACTTCAATGTGACCATTATTATAAGTATCAAGTTTTAAATCAAAATTTCTTGGCACCTGTACAACAAAGTCAACTCTAGTATTCCATCCGTCACTATCGATCTTTACCCTGTTATTATTTTCTGAAGCGTCAAAATTGAACCCTCCATTACTAATCAGGCGCAAACCATTTTGTGATTTCTTTTCCTCTACCTTCTTACCGTACTTAATCACTTTTACCTTTACGGTTGGTCCATCATAACCAGTTACTGTTAATCTACCATTCCTTGTAGCCAAATCTAAGAAACCTCTTTCACCGGGCTTAGAAAGCGGGATTTCAATCTCTTGCGATGCTTGTTCTTGAAGTCTACCATTTTCCTTTCTCTTAAGTTTTTCCTTGCCAAAGCTTTCAAAAACATCCTCTACTACTATTTCAGCTATCTCTTCCACACTCACTTCAAAAGCTCTTGTGTCTACTTTTACATCTATATCTTGCCCCAAAGCTGGCTTTGCCATTATTATAACCGTCAAAACCGCCAATACTGTTTTTATATTTTTCATCTCTTATTTACTTTTTTTGATTACATGATTTTGTTTACACTCTCGCGCAACGTTGTCTTCACTTCCTCAGGAGTAAATTCATCTTCAATAATATCATTAAACTCTTCTACAGACTTTTTCTCTTGTAATTCAACCATTAACTCAGCTAGTGCCAATTGCATCAAAGGTGATTCTTGCTCGCTTATGCTATTGATTAACCCCTCTCTTATTATTGGGTCGTTAACATATTGAGCCAAAAGATTCAAAGCAGCCATTCTCACATTAGTACTCTCATCATTGTTAAGCGTTACAAACATGGCACTAGTAACTTCTTTGTTTGAACTTACGAGTTCACTACTCATTTGAACCCCTTTAAGTCGCTCAGATACCGCATCTCCATCCAGCATAGCTACAGACATCAGCTGCCGCATTTCGGACATTTGACTTGATAGCATCTTAAGTTCAGTTTGATATGCCGAACCTGAGTAACCTCTTCCCAATACAACTCCAACAAGGAGTATAACCATACCGAAGGCTAGTCTACCGCCATTAGTACCGAAGAGTACTTGCCAAATACGATCGAATGTCCAATCACTTTTATCAATATTCGTCTTTGCCCTTTCGGCATTCAGTATAGTATAGAAGTTGTCACTTAATGCAGCACTAGGCAATGGCGCATCAGACTTTTCAATCTTAGCAGCAAAAGCCATTAGTTCATTTACTTCGTTCAGATCGATATGGCCCTCGACAACGTAAGCGTCAAACTCACGCTTTCTTTCAATCGAAAGATTGTCATCGATATAGTCTGTGATAAGTGATATGTATTGCTCTTCCATCTGCTTACTTTTTCTTAATAATTTTTATGTCACCGTTTAAAGTTCCCTGTGAATTCACAACATCCAGGATTCCATATTGAACTTTTAAGTCCTTCAATGCCCTAAATATTCTGACCTTGACTGCACTCTCAGTGATATCGAGCACCTCAGCAATATCTTGATATCTCATACCCTGATATTTACTAAGCACTAACACTTCGCGCTTTTCTACTGATAGCCTGTTCATAGCGAGTTGCAGCATGTCAAGTTGTTCTTCCTTAATTCTCTTTTCTTCTGCATTAAATTCATCTCTGAAGTACTTGTCTGCCACTTCCGGTTCTTCTTTGTATCCCATTTTCTTTTGCAGCTTATAATGGTCAGCAAAAAGATTTCTTGCTATGTGATACATCCAAGTAGAGAATTTTCCATCACCCTTATAAGTATGGCTGTACTTGATTATTCTCACAAACACATTTTGCACAAGATCCTCACTAATGGCGCCATCAGTTGTCAAACGATAAAAGAAGCCATATAGCGACTTATTGTATCGCTCGAAAAGCAAACCAAGTTGATCGAGTTGACCTGCTTGAACCTTGAGCATTAATGTGTTGTCTGAGAGTGAATCCAATGTTCTGTTTTAAGAATTCAGTGGGGAAAACTGCACCTTTTCTGAATGGTTACAGGGAAGTTAGAATTATTTTTGAGTTGTCAAACGTGGAAAAATACTCAAAGTGGAAATAACGCTATGAACTTATCCTTAGGCATGTTTCTCCACCTTTGATCAAAGTACGCTGCATTCATCGACACTGAGCCGTGCGAGGAAACTCTTATCAATCGTAGTTGCACGGGAAAAATAACCTGCGAACTGATCATTTTTTTTTAGAATCAGAAGAACATTAATTATTCATATTCTTATTTACGTTTTCAATCATAATATTTAACATAGGACAATTAGAGTATACAAGTCTTTTATTTGAAATAAATTTGCAGTTCTCAAAATATTTTTTTTAAATTAAAATATTATAACAATTCATGACTATATTAAACAGAATCTTAAAAATATTAAATTACCACATTGAGAAGGAAATTATCGATGTTGAGTTAAATAGTCATCCTGACTTTAAAAGTTTCAAGGCCTATACTGATACCCTGAACCATTTTGATATTCCCAACCTTGCAGTAACAATACCTAAAGACCAATTCAGCAAGGTCATTGATCCGGTTCTAGTAAGTATTCAAGTAAATGGTAAATCGGATATTGCACTGGCTGAATTGTTAGATAGCAATGAGGTAAAGCTGACTACCGATGGCGATGAAAAAAATCAAATTCACCTACCGTTTAAAGAATTTATAAACTTATGGGACGGCACTCTTGTAGCTATAGAAAAAAGCACACAAAAGAAAAGCATAAAGCTTCCTAAGCTCAATATCCTATTTGTTTTATTTACTATTCTCATTTTAATAAAGTCAGTCAATGATGAGCTTAATGTTTTAACAATTGTCTATTCGAGTCTTACCGTAGTTGGTATTCTGTTGTCCCATTTAATAGCTCAAGTTGCTATAAACCCACAATTCAAAAATTCCAAATTCTGCACGTTTGGGGAATCTACTGATTGCAACAGCGTAATTAACTCCGTATCTTCCAAATTTATAGGCTCATTGTCACTCAGCGACCTTTCCTTTATTTACTTTTCTGCCATAGCTCTTGCCCTGTTGCTTCAAATTGGCTTTACAGTGTTAGCATGGCTCAGTTTATTCACTTTACCAGTTATTGTCTATTCCATATACCAGCAAGGCATTGTACTAAAAAAATGGTGCCCCCTTTGTTTAGGTATCGGCCTCATTTTGGGCTTACAGTTTGCGTTTAGTTTTTCGCACTTGGGCTTACCTATTGAAAATGACCTGATTCTTTCTTTGGCCTTATTAGCCCTCTCATTTGTCACTATTGCACTAGCGTGGTTGCAGCTCAAACCTATTTTGAACGAGAAGAAAGATATGGTCAACATTAAGCAAGAATTGAGGCGCTTCAAAAGAAATTATCACCTCTTTACACCTTATTTTCAGACGCTACCTCAAATAGATACGACCATTGCTTCCAATGACATTCACCTTGGAGGCAATCCAAATGCGCCAGTAAAAATATTGGCCATAACCAATCCCTTTTGCAAGCACTGTTTTGCCGTGCATCAAATGCTTGAAAGAATATTAGAAAAATACCCCAATCAAGTGGCTGTTGATCTTCGCTTTCTTGTCCCCACCCAGAATCTCGATGATTCTGTGGTGCTAATTGCTGCGGGTATGCTAAAAGCATTTAAAGAGGATTCACCACGTTTCAAACAAGTAATGAGTGACTGGTATAAAAGCCGTGATGTTAAATCATGGCTCAAAGAAGTTGGGGTGGATAAAGTGGAGGATCCGTATTTGGGAATTCTTAACGACCATAGAAACTGGTGTACTGCAAATGGAATTGGGGGAACTCCTATTGCCATAGTAAACAATCGCATGTTCCCTCTTGCTTATGATTCAACAGATTTAGAAAATATGATTGAGGGATTGATTGAACATACTGAAGCGAATGAAATTAAGGTTGAAAAAGAAATACTTCAACCAATTTAAAAAATAAGTGCCCCAGTAAAGGGGCACTCAGAACATCCTTTCGCGAAGGAAGACACATACCTTGAGTGTCTCTAAATGTTCAGGGCTAATGTAATTCTTAATATTTACAACTATGTTAAATAATATTTTAAACATTGAAGGAGTTGAGGTTCTTTCAAAAAGTGAGCAACAGGTTATCAAGGGAGGTGATTCTTGTTATTTAAATGTTACCGTTGGTGATGTTTCTGAAATTTTCATGGTTTCTTCTGATGATGCTAACGCTGATTGTGTGACCATTATAGGAGAAGGGGCAGACAGATGTCAATACGACTGTGGTATTGACGGATATACAGCCGATTGGTTACCTCAAATACAATAATCGTGAATAACTTATTTATAAGTAATAGGCTTCTAAGCCTATTACTTTTATTGCCCTTGATGTCAACCCCCTTTGATTGTTTGTTAAAGGGGCAGGGGTTGCCGATCAATAATAATTTTACAGAAGTGTCAAATTATTATCCCATCGAGATTTCTGTATCGTTTGAAGAAATCGGTATTGCAACTTTAAATTACAAAGGGCAATTGGGATCAACTGATATTAGCTTTTTCAATACGGAAAAGCCAAGTAGTGTTATTACTAAAACTATATTATCGAGATCTTCTCAAAATCAAATGCTTACAGTTCTATCAATTAAAAAGACGGAAGGGTTATTTAGGTTTCGTTCTAAAGTTTTTTTTGTCGGTGAGGGACTCTCATTTTTGAACCTTAAATTTCAAGATGGTGAGTTGTCATTTGCCGACTCTGAAGAGAGTAGTGATCACAATGAATTGATAGATGCCTATTTCAATAGTGACTTAGGTGCAGAAATCAGAAGACTAAAAAACAATAAACTGGGTGAGGCGCATTCTGCTTCTCTACAAAGTAGATTAGATAGCGTTTATTCGAAATACTCACTCATATACCCCGACAATACCTCTAGGTTGGGTATGGTGAATGAGCTATCTTATTTTAGTAGACTTCAAATCATTAACCCTTTATCCCCCAGTGTAGAGGCATTTATTAAAAAAAGTGAATCCTCAATAATTTTAGATGATACTTTCTCAGGTCTTTTTTACGGCTACGTGAATAACAGAATGAGTTCTCTCAATTTTGAAAAGCTCAATAGAACTAGTTACCCTGAGAACTCACTTTATCGAATTGCCCAACAAATCTACCAGTACCTGATTGAGCCAGAGAACCAGATTAACCCACGGCATGAAGAAGCATTGACTTGGTTGAGAACTACCTCGTTCTATCAGAATTATTCTATAGAAATAGAAGAAAGTATAGAAAAGGTGAAAGGTAAAGAATTGACTTATTTTTTAAAGAACCTTTGGGTATTAGACGAATCTTTTAACAATCACTTTCTTGAAGATGTTTTTAAGTCAAACCTGAATGAGTACTATCTTTTAGATTTTTGGGCTACTTGGTGTGGCCCTTGTATTCAAGGCTTTAAAGACATTAAAAAGATGCAGTTGCCCAAGAACTTAATGGTAATCAATTTAAGTGTCGATAAAATTGCGGTTAAAGACAAATGGAAATCTAAGGCCAATGAATTTAGCCTGAACAATTCCTATCTCATTGACGAGGTCAAAAGCAAAGCCTTTTTTGAGATTTTTCAACTGGAGGCTATCCCTCGATACATGATCTTGGATAAGGACTTCAATGTGATTAACATGAATATGTTTCAGCCTCATGAGCCACAGTTTTTAAAGTATTTGGATGAATTGACTAACTCAAACTAATTCAATATTAAAGGTATCCTTTCGCGAAGGAAGACACATACCTTGAGTGTCTCTAAATGTTCAGGGCAAATTTAATTTAACTTTTACAATTATGTTAAACAACATTTTAAAAATTGAGGGAGCCAGTGTGCTCAGTCAAGAACAACAAAAATCAATTATGGGAGGAGGAGACGGATGTTACGTTTTCAGAAGAGATGAACATGGAGGTGCAATCGGATGGTTCGGTGATGAGAATGGTGATGATATGACTGTAGGTTCAGCTCAATACCATTATAGTAATGGAACAGTATTTAGTGACGGTAGTTACGTATCGGGCTATTGCTGTGCGAATTGCCCGCAGATCATGCAATAAATTCTTTTCAAGTATAGAAGGGTTCCCCCTTCTATACTCTCGGATTATAACCCTTATGAGATTTTTACAAACAATTTATTTATTCGCTATTGCCGCTCTATTTGGTTGCTCTAAAACCGAAGTTCATGAAGCCATTAATAACGATTTGGACTCCCCTCCAAGTCAAGCCATATTTATTATCAATAATTCAACGGATTCACCGATCTCAATCGAATTACTGGATTCGGTTATGCCTCAAAAGGATCAATGGTTTACCAGTTATAAGAAAAGCGATACACTTGCATTAAAACTGAATCATTCAGCGAGGGCTACCATTCATTCATTACTCAGTTATCCTCAGACTAGATTTATTTCTTCTGGTGACACATTGGCTATCGAATTAGACTCTTCTAAATTGTGGCTAAATGCAACTGATAGACTCAATGTACAAGAGCTAATTAACAAGAGAAGTGAAACTTTATTGGAGACTGATTCATTGTACAATTTGTTCATAATAGCTGATTCAAGTAAGGCAATGCGTGGAGGGGATGACTTAAGTATTAGCTTGGCAATTCCCGTATTTGGCGATACGTCTGTACTAAAGAGCAACCCTGAATTGCTTGATGAATTAGTGAACCAGCTTATTTATCAATTAGAGTTTGTTCCAACAACGCTTACTGAAACGAATAACCCTGAATTAGAAGCTATCCAAAACCTAAAGCATGAAGTAAACCGTCATGAGGCTTATATAAGGCTCAGAATTCTTACCAGCCAACTTAATAGAGAGGAAATCCAAAGTCAAATATTCGATTCAAACCTTTATCAAACAGACCTATCTCTAAAGAGCCCATTTGCATACAGTTATATAGTCTTTTTTATTAATGATTATGTGCTTAAAGGTGATGAGGATAGATCAAGCAACAAGGCCTATGTTGATTACAAATTAGCCTATAATAGACTTCCTAAATATTTAGAAGGTGATCTCTTGAAAACTGCTCGGGAAATATGCTTAGCCAAAATGCTGGATTACGGGGAAGGCCAAGTGAGTGTGAACAATTATCTCGCTGAATATTTAAATGAACATAAGGATTCCTCATTTGTAGACTCTTTTAAGGAAAGATATCTGCTTTCTTTTCAAACTATAAAGAATACGAGCACTGACCTAGCCCTTCTCTCCAATTCAGATTCAATCTATACGCTTTCAGAGGTAATCCAAAACGATACAGATTCTGTTCAGTTTTACTACATCGACTTTTGGGCAAGTTGGTGCGGCCCTTGTAGAAAGGCGATGCCTGCTTCTGAGGAAAAGAGAAAGCTTTATGAAGGTAGAGGGGTAAAGTTTATTTATCTCTCAATAGATAGGGATAAGGAAAAATGGAAAACCGCATCTTTAAGTCATCAACTAGAAACATACCAAAACAGTTACCTATTGATTAATCCCGAAGAACAGCAATTTATCAAGGACTTAGAGATAGACTTTATACCAAGATATCTTATTCTTGATCGGGATGGTGTGGTTTTAGAACCTAATGCACCTGGGCCGGAAGGAGATTTGTTTGATAAAATAATTGAGAGCTATCTTAAGAATTAAACTTGAACTTTTCTTTCTACTAACAAAAAGACTGAGAGCCGCCCAGCCGAAAATTGTAGCCAAGCAATAGAAAAAGACAATTGCAATACAAAACATCCTTTCGCGAAGGAAGACACATACCTTGAGTGTCTCTAAATGTTCAGGGCAAATTTAATTATTAATATTTGCAATTATGTTAAACAACATTTTAAACATTGAGGGAGCTGCGGTTCTTTCAAAAGAACAACAAAAAACCATTATTGGAGGTGGCGGGCCTTGTCAAGTTTACATTGACGGAGAGGTATGGGTTGACTTTTCAGTAAGTGAGGCTCAGAGTAGCTATCAAACGAACAGTGACGCAGGTAGGGATGCTAGATATTGCTGCGCGTCTTGTGCAGATCGCGATTGGGCACAATTCGCTCAAACTTAGCGACTAGCCTTAATCTAATAAACAGCTTCTGGGTTCATATGAATTCAGAGGTTGTTTTTCTTTCACATTTATTTCTCGATTATGAAAAATGTAAAATCGTATTACCTATTCCTTATAATCTTAGTCATTGCACTGACAGAACTTAGCTGTGATAACAAAAATTTATCCGAGTCGCAAGTCAATAGTGGAGATGACATTAAAAAGACCTTGGTTTTGATATTCATGCCAAGCGGACAGCCCGCCAAGAGAAAAACCGAGACCGGCTTTACTAATATAAATAGACCTAAAATCAAATATATAAATGATCTAGGTCAAGAGGTCATATTCCTTCCTAACAATGTTACTTACACTGATACCTTGACAATAGAAACAGGTAATGAATTCGTCTCTATAAGGCATAGTTTTTTTCAAATGGATCATTTTTCTTATGAGTTAATATCACAGGACACGGTTATTTTCGAATATGAAAATGATAAACCCTATCTTACCTCAAAGGCAGTCGGAACACCTGTGGTTATTTTAAATTTTAATCAATTTTGGAGGAAGGAGATAGATAAGGCAAATGAGTTAATGGGAGAGTTTTATTATGCTTTAGCTACTCCTAATAAGACAAGAGTCACGGATAGTTTATTTGTTGTAGAGGCTCTAGACAATTACCGCCAAGGAGTTGAGTTGTTAGATTCCTTAATGAATAAGTATAAGAACGCTATTGAGATCATAAAGCTGCATAAGGCCAAATTAGCATATGATATGATATCTATTGGGATAAGAAATGATTATAAAAAATATGCTTCATTAGACGCTATAGATTCAAGGAGCAAAATGAATTTAAAAAAGGATTCTCTGCTCTACCAAGAATCTTTCTTAGATTTTACTAGACTTTTATTCGAGACCACATATCAAATCCCTAGAAGAGTTGGTGGTAGTGAATCTCATTTAAATTACTTGGCTGCTGTTGATAGTTTATTTAAGCACCTCCCCTATGCTCAGTCGATCAATGAATATCTTTTATATACCTATTTGAAAGGTGTTTTTGATAAAAATAGCGTTGAAGATGCACACAATGCTTACAATAGGTTTAAACAGATAAGTCCGGAGAGCATTTATACCAAGAATTTAAACACACAATATTTACCAGATTTATTGGATAAAAAATCCGATAAGCTTGGGGTAAACTTATTGTCTCCTGCAGAAGAGCTGCTGAGCCTGGAAGATATTATTCAGGATACAGAAATAGTATATCTAGATTTTTGGGCAAGTTGGTGTGCTCCTTGCATCGCTGCTATACCAGATTCAAAAAGTCTTGCATTAGAATATAAAGACAAGGTCAAATTTATTTATCTCTCAACCGATGATAATGTAGGTAAATGGGCCAAGGCTAACAAAAGGATCAATTTATCAGATGGTAATAATAGCTTTCTGATCTTAAATCATAAGAATTCGGATTGGTTAAAGGAGATCGGTCTGCATGAAATACCTCGGTATTTAATTCTAACCCAAGGAGAAGTTTTCTATGAAAATGCACCCGGACCAGGTACGAAGGAAATAAAGAGAGTTTTTAATAATCTACTAAAAAAGTATTAAGCTTGAACTTTCCTTACTATAAACAAAAAGACCAGAAAGATTGTGGCCCTACCTGCTTAAAGAGTATAGCAAAGCATTACAAGAAAAGCATTCCTATTCAAAAGCTGCGTGATTTATGCGAAACCACAAGAGAAGGTAGTAGCATGATGGGATTGAGTGATGCTGCAGAAGCCATTGGTTTTAGAACCATTGGAGTAAAAATGACCTTTGAAGTATTACAAAAGGAAACCCCGCTGCCTTGTATTGTTCATTGGAACAAGAACCATTTTGCTGTAGTCTATAAAGTCAAAAAAGGCCAAATCCATATTTCAGACCCCGCCATTGGCTTGCTAAAATATAGTAAGGAAGAGTTTCTGGCCCGTTGGATTGGTAACAATGCCGATGATAAAACACAAGAAGGGGTTGCCCTGCTTCTTGAGCCAACCCCGAAACTCTACCAAGATACCTATGAAGAAGAAAAGGGCTATGGAATACAATTTGTTTCAAAGTACCTCTTCCAATATAAAAGGCTTTTAATTCAACTGATCATTGGGCTTACTGCTGCTAGTTTGTTGCAATTGGTCTTTCCCTTTTTAACCCAAAGCATTGTAGATGTTGGTATTCAGAATCAAGACATTCAGTTTGTTTACTTAATCCTTATTGCCCAATTGTTTTTGTTTTTTGGCAGAACTGCCTTAGAGGTAATTCGAAGCTGGATTTTGCTTCATATTAGTGCTAGAATTAATATATCATTGATTTCAGATTTTTTTATCAAACTCATGAATTTACCCATTTCGTTCTTTGATGTAAGAATGACTGGCGATATTATGCAAAGGATTAATGACCATAAAAGGATAGAGCGGATATTGACGACTTCTTCTTTGAACGTTCTCTTTTCATTTCTTAATCTTTTCATTTTTGGGTTTGTATTGGCCTATTATAGCCTACAAATATTCTTAGTGTTCCTTGTCGGCAGTGTTCTTTACTTCCTTTGGATCGTTATTTTTCTAAAGAAGAGAAAAGACCTTGACTATAAAACGTTTTCTCAGGTAAGCAGTGAGCAAAGCAAAGTAATAGAATTGATCAACGGTATGCAGGAGATAAAACTCCACAATGCTGAAAAGAAAAAGCGTTGGGCTTGGGAACATCTACAAGCGAGGCTTTTCAAACTGGCTATCAAGGGGCTTGCTTTAGAGCAATACCAAAGTGTAGGTTCTTCATTTATCAATGAGTTCAAGAATATATTGATCAGTGTACTGTCCGCCACTTTGGTTATTCAAGGAGACATTACCTTAGGTATGATGATGGCCATCTCTTACATAGTAGGCCAATTGAATTCACCAGTTGCGCAGTTGATAGGTTTTATAAGAGAAGTTCAGGATGCTAAGATCTCATTGGATAGGCTGGGAGAAATCCACAACAAACAAGATGAAAAACAACATGATAGAGAGAGAAACGCGCTAATCCCTATTGATGAAGATATTGAATTGTCAAAGCTGAGTTTCCGCTATACTGGTTCGGATATTCCCGTTTTGAAAGAACTGGACTTGACAATTCCTGCCAATAAAATAACAGCCGTTGTTGGGGTAAGCGGCAGCGGAAAAACAACCCTGATGAAATTGCTGCTAAAGTTCTATGACCCGAATGAGGGCAGTATTTCAATAGGGAACAGTGATTTAAATACCGTTTCTCAACAGGCATGGAGAGATAAATGTGGCGTAGTAATGCAAGAGGGCTATATTTTTAATGACACCATAGCGAGCAACGTGGCTGTGGGCGATGAAGTAATTGACAAGGAAAAACTTGTCCATTCGCTAAAAGTAGCCAACCTGCTGGACTTTGTAGAGTCTTTGCCATTGGCTTTTAACACTCAAATTGGAATGGAAGGAACGGGTTTAAGCACTGGGCAGAAACAACGTTTACTAATCGCTAGAGCGGTTTATAAAGACCCAAAATTTTTGTTTTTCGATGAAGCTACTTCTGCACTTGATGCCAACAACGAAAAAACAATTATGGAGAATTTAGACAAGTTTTTTCTGAATAAAACGGTTTTAGTGATTGCCCATCGCCTAAGTACCGTAAAGAATGCCCACCAAATTGTAGTATTGGATAAAGGAAAGATAGTCGAAACTGGAACACACGTGGAGCTGGTAAAACAAAAGGGGGCATACTATGAGTTGGTCAAAAATCAGTTAGAACTAGGGAACTAATGTCTGAAGAAAGAGATAAACCCAATATTGAGCTAAGGTCTGAGGATGTTCAAGACATATTAAATAGGCCTCCAAACTGGATGATCCGATGGGGAAATACTGTTCTTATCTCAGTAATCGTATTGATGTTTGCCCTAAGCTATTTTATTAAATATCCTGATGTCATTCTAGGCAGGGCCACCATTTCTACAGAAACTCCGCCTGCCTATGTGGTAAGTAATGTGAATGGAAGGTTAAGCAAAGTTCTAATAGAAAACGGAGCTACAGTAGTTTCTGGAGAGACGCTGGCTGAGCTTGTTAACCCCATACCCAAATCATCCATTTTCTATCTAGATTCATTATTAGCAAGCGCTTCATCCTTTATAACAGACTCCTTAAATCAGGCGTATAGAGATTTTGAAGCTATTGAATTCTATGAGGCAAAGGAAGGAGTTGTTGGCCTACTAGACGCCTTAGAAGAGTTTCATTTTTTCCTATTCGATAAAAGTTCTCTAAATAAACTGCGTGATTTAGAAAATAAGTCTAATGCCAATTTAAAGCTTGAGAAAATTTTAAAGAGAGAAGTAGATCTAAACAAGATAGATATAGAAAATGCTAGAGAGAAATTCAAAATGCAAGAGGAAGAGTTTACGTTGGGCTACGTAACGAAACTCATCTTCTTAAATGCCCAATCTAGCTTCAACCAATCGCTGAAAACCGAAGAGAGTATAAAGCGAAGACTCATTCAAATGGAATTGTCCATTCAAGATTTAAGAAGTCAAATCAGTAACTTCAAAATTGATCGCCAGGCCCAAAAAAGAAACTTTTCCACTAAAATTAGAGACAAAATTTTGGTGCTAGAAAACTATATTGCGAGGTGGAAAACAGAGTTCACGATCAAAGCGCCAATTTCTGGAAGGGTTGATTATTCTGGTCGTATTAAAGAAAACCAGCTGATTAGCGCAGGAAACCGACTATTTGCCATTATACCTCCAGCAGGCAGATACGAAACAATTTTAGACCTGCCAGCTCAAGGCTTTGGAAAGGTAGAAGTCGGTCAAGAAGTTAAACTAAAGTTAGACAACTACCCTTATAATGAATATGGGTTTGTCAATGGGAGAATTAGTAAAATGGCCTCACTACCAACAAAGGATACTTATAGAGTTGAGGTAACCTTAGAAAACGCACTCACCAGTTCTTACAACGTGGCATTAGAATACAGCCCAGAAATGACCGCAACTGCTGAGGTAATCACGAAAGATTTACGGCTGATTGAAAGACTCTTTAATTCCCTAAGGTCTATTTTCGAATAGATATCCGATTCAGCATTCCGTGTTCTTGACAAGCCTGTTTCAAATTTTATGTAGGCATCTCTATTTGTTTTTATTCGCGGAACTCTTAAATTGATGTACCTATCATTCCTATCACATTATTACAAATACCCCAATGGAATTAACAACAGAACAACTAGAAGTACAGATTGCTGAATTGAATGGCAAACTAACTGGTGACATGTTTAGCGACATGGACATCAAGGACGAAATCCACAACCTAACCATGAAGCTTAATGGAGTCAAACCAATGGACTCTAGCTTTGATTGTGTAGGTTGCGGTAGTTAATTATGAAGAAAGCACCTTATTCAACCTTAAACTTAGAGCCGCTTGTGGCTCTTTTTTTGTTTCTAATCACTTGTTCTTGTCAGCCAGAGAATGAATCTGTCAGCACAGACATTCCTAATGACAAACCTTATTTGATGGTGCTTGGCGTGGCTCAAGATGCTGGATATCCTCAAGCAGGTGAAAGATCAGAATTTGAATCCATAGCATCTGGAAGACGCATCAAGCAACATACCGTTTCCCTACTCTTGGTAGACCCATTGGGTAAAAAGAGATATCTGTTTGAGGCCACACCGGACTTTAGAGAACAACTAGAAATTGCTGATAAGCAATCAGTGGCAACAAAATATCCATATGACGGTATATTTCTTACTCATGCGCACATGGGGCATTATGTAGGATTGATGCATCTAGGTTTTGAGGCTATGGGAGCAAAAGAAACCCCGGTGTATACTATGCCGAGGATGAAAGACTACCTTGAAACGAATGGTCCATGGAGTCAATTGGTAGACTTTAATAACATAGCCATTCAGCCCATGCAGGACTCAACAGTCGTTCAGCTCCCAGCTGGACTTTCGGTCTTACCATTTACGGTACCCCATAGAGATGAATTTAGTGAGACTGTTGGCTTTCAAATTATGAGTGAAAATCTAAAGATTGTATTCATTCCAGATATTGATAAATGGGAGAAATGGGATGTAGACATCAGAGAGGTTATCAAACAAAATGATTATGTCCTTATAGACGCAAGTTTTTTTGCCGATGGAGAATTACAAGGAAGGGATATGAGCATAATACCTCATCCGTTTACTTCTGAAAGCATGGAGCTCTTTGAAAATCTACCAGCTACAGATAAGGCTAAAGTCATTTTCATACATTCGAATCATACTAATCCCATTCTAGATTTAAACTCTAAAGAGTATCAGGAAGTACTCAAGGCTGGGTTTAACATCGCTATAGAAGGAATGTATTTTGAATTATAGTAATATGCTTATAAGTGTGGTGTAGCATGGTCATAAAAAAAGCGGCTTCAAATGAAGCCGCTTTCTATTTTACAAAGTCGGAGTAATTATCCGATAGAAACTCTTTTGAATGCAGAAACAGTTAAACCTTTATTCACAGAATCAAGGTACTGAGCAACAGTTTGCTTAGGCTCCTTTACAAAGGACTGGCTTAGTAATGTATTCTCTTTGAAGAACTTCTGTAGTTTACCTGCTGCGATTTTATCAAGGATAGCCTCTGGCTTACCTTCTTGACGTGCTTGCTCTTTTCCAATCTCAATTTCTTTCTCGATTGTAGTAGGATCAACACCGTCTTTATCCAAAGCAACTGGATTCATAGCAGCAATTTGCATTCCTACATCTTTACCAGCATCAGCAACTTCAGCATCACCAGCGCCTGTCATAGCGACTAGCACACCAAGTTTACCATTAGAATGAATGTAAGAAGCTACCTTCTCGCCAGATATTGTTTCGTAAGTCGTAACGGCTAATTTCTCACCGATCTTACCTACGAGTTCAGTAATTTTTTCTTCTACAGTTACATCTCCAAGGCTCAATGCATTCAATGCCGCTAAGTCTGCAGGAGTGTTTGATTTGGCAGCATCAGCTATCTCATTTCCTAAAGCTTGAAAATCATCATTTTTTGCTACAAAGTCAGTCTCACAAGTAAAAGCAATCAAGTGAGCAGTAGAACCGTCTTCGCTTACTCTTACAAATACACTACCTTCTTTGGTTTCTCTGTCAGCTCTTTTTTCAGAAAGTTTTTGGCCTTTCATTCTAAGAATTTCAATCGCTTTGTCAAAGTCACCTTCAGCTTCTACCAATGCCTTTTTACAATCCATCATACCGGCACCGGTCATTTGTCTTAGTTTATTAACTTCTTGTGCTGTAATAGCCATTTTTATAGTGTTTTATTAAATACAGGTTGGTTTAAACAAAAATTGAACATCGAAGCGAATCCAATGTTCAATTTTGATTATGATTCAATCAAATATTATGATTCTTGTTTTTCAGGTTGCTGATCAACAGCTTTCTTTTCTTCCTCGGCCTTCTCTCTTTCTCTCTCCTCTTTCTCCTCTTTACGAGCAGACAAACCTTCTTCTATTGCTTTTCCGAATGCCTTAGTGATGATTTCAATTGACTTGAACGCATCATCATTACCAGGGATAGAATAATTAGCCTTGGTAGGGTCAGAGTTAGTATCGCAAAGTGCAAAAACTGGAATATTCAGTTTTGTTGCCTCTGCTACTGCGATGTGCTCTCTTTTCACATCAATAACGAAAAGTGCTGCAGGAAGTCTAGTTAGGTCAGCAATGCCACCTAATAGTCTTTCCAACTTAGCTTTCTCACGAGTCTTCATCAAACGCTCACGCTTTGCAAGTGCTTTGAAGCTTTCGTCTTTCATTAACTTGTCAATACCTGACAATTTTTTGAGAGACTTTCTCATGGTAGCGAAGTTAGTTAACATACCACCTAACCATCTTTCAGTTACAAATGGCATATTTAATCTTTGTGCCTCTTCAGAAACTATGACTCTCGCCTGTTTCTTCGTAGCCACAAACATCACCTTTCTACCAGAGCGAACGATGTTCTTAACAGCATTTGATGCTTCCTCGAGGCTGCTAAGGGTTTTGTTGAGATCAATAATATGGATACCATTCTTCTCCATGAAGATGTACGGTGCCATTTTAGGATCCCACTTTCTCGTCAAGTGTCCAAAATGAACACCAGCATCAAGTAAGTCTTTGTTTGTAATTTTCGACATTATATAACTTGATAAAAATTCTAATTAACGTTTTGAGAACTGGAATGATCTTCTCGCTTTTCTTCTTCCTGGCTTCTTACGCTCAACCATTCTAGGGTCACGCGTCATGAATCCTTCGCTTTTAAGAGCTGGTCTATGCTCGGCATCTACCTCACAAAGTGCTCTTGAAATAGCTAGTCTTATTGCTCCAGCTTGGCCATTTGGTCCACCACCGACTACATTAACTTTGATGTCAAAGTTTGTAGCGAGGTCAACCTTTACTAAAGGTTGTCTGACAATAATTTCTAAAACATCAGAGTTAAAGTAATCTTTAACACTTTTGCCGTTAACAACGATGTCGCCATTACCTGGCTGCATGTATAGTCTAGCTACAGATGTTTTTCTTCTTCCGATTGTATTTGTTACGTCCATTGAAGCGATCTTATAATTCTTTTAGTGTTGGTTGTTGAGCAACATGAGGATGCTCTGCACCTTCATATACATATAGATTGTTGAAAAGGCTTCTTCCTAATCTGTTCTTAGGCAACATACCTCTTACAGACCTCTCAACAAGAAGTGTAGAAGATTTAGCTTTCAACTGTCTTGGCGTAGTTGCTTTCTGACCACCCGGGTAGCCAGTATAAGAAAGGTATACTCTGTCAGTCCACTTCTTTCCTGTTAACTTCACTTTATCGCAATTGATAACAATAACGTTGTCTCCACAATCAACATGCGGAGTGTAGCCTGGCTTATGCTTGCCTCTAATCATTTTAGCTACTTCACTTGCCAAACGTCCCAATGCTTTTGAGTTGGCGGCATCGACCAAGACCCACTGCTTATCCACAGTTGCATTGTTGATCGATTTTGTCTTATAACTTAGTGTATCCACTTCAGTATATTTAATTGACTTTTATTACTTTATTCAGTCCTCCCCTTAAAAAGGGACACAAAGATAGAAGTTTGATTTTTCAATTCCAACACGACTATTGATAATTCTTTCTACAATTATTAATCAAGGATACATTACCCTTAATTTCTTCATTCTTACAACAGACGGGCTCTCAAAAAGATGCGCAAAGCTAACGTTTATTGGCTAAGAGTTGCTTTTTTAATACAGTGATATCTTTTGGATATGGGGCTTCAACAGAAAGATCACTCTCAAAATTATTGAAAACGAGTTTCTGAGCGTGTAATGCAAACCGCTTGATCAACGGTAACTCCTCCGTATACTTCTTCAGCTTAAACTTTCTTTTTATTTGCGATAGTAATAATGGGTCTCCTCCATACATCTCATCATTGATGAGCGGAGCCTTACTCTGAGAAAGATGAATCCTGATTTGGTGCATACGACCGGTCTCAGGAATACATTCAACTAAGGAGTGAAACTTATAAATTTCGATCGTATTAAAAGTAGTCTTAGCCGCTTTACCAATAGAGTAATCAATTTTTGTCACCCCTTTATTAAGCGCATATATCGGAAGGTTGACTACCTCCTCGCGAAACTCGTGGACGCCATGGACAAAAGCATGATAAATCTTCTGGATAGTACGGTGCTCAAATTGTAAAGAAGCATGGCGATAAGCTTCCTTATTCTTAGCCAATAAAATACACCCCGAGGTTTCCTTATCTAGCCTATGACATGCCGAAAGGTCTTCATTATAGATTTTCGCTAGCTTTTGGAGGTTAGTTGGATCATTTCTGTCTTCGAGAGAAGCCATAAACGGAGGCTTATTGACAACCATAAAGTTATCATCCTCATATATAATCAGTGATTTGAAATTGACTTTCATGAATGGGCAAAACTAGAAAGATCTAGACATCTTTCACTTCTAATAGCTCAAGTTCTTGATTCGCCTCCTCTTCCATTTCTTCTGTACTTTGACCAATTGGTAGTTTAAAACTAAACACAGAGCCTTTATTAACTGTACTTACAACGCCAACATGTGTATCATGTGCCTCGAGGATATGCTTAACAATAGCTAGCCCTAGACCTGTACCACCACTATCCTTCGACCTTGATTTATCTACCCTGAAGAATCTTTCAAAGATTCGACCTAAGTCTTCGGTAGGAATACCTACGCCTGTATCTCGAACAAATACTCGTACCTCGTTCGCTTTTACTTCGAACCCTAGGTCAATTCTTCCCTTATTGGTGTACTTTATTGCATTTGAGATAAGATTTATCAAAACACGATAAATACGTTCGGCATCAGCATGAACAAATATCGGGTCGGGATATTCATTATCAAGACCGATTTCAAGACCTTTCTTTTCGACCTTATTTTCAAGCTGATCGATTACTTCGTGAGCGGTCTTCACAATGTCAAAATGCTCTAAATGCATCTTAATCTCACCTATTTCTATTTGAGAAAGGGTTAGCAAATCATGAATGAGCGAATCGAGATTATCTAAACTCTTTGCAGCACGTTTCAAAAATTTCATACGCACCTTCTTATCATCAACCGCTCCATCTAACAAAGTGTGTACAAAGCCTTGAGCGGCAAACACTGGCGTTTTTAGTTCATGGCTGACATCGGCAAGAAACTCTCTTCTAAAGACCTCAAGTCTTCGTAAGTCTTCTATTTCCTTGTTGCGATTAACACCGTAGTTGTAAATCTCTCTATTGATCCGCTTTAAAGGGTTATTTGTATTTGAGGAATCTCCCGCGTCTATAAATGAGAAATCCTTCTTTCTCATTTTATTCAAAACCTTATAAATCTCACCAATTTCCTTAAATACTAAGAACTCGAAAGTGATGTATACTAAGAGATAGGTTGCGGCAAAAGAGAGTAATGCAGCAACCAAAAGCGCTTGATCTGAAACTTCTGGAACCAGAGATAAAAATGCAGTTGTCACTGCAGCCACAACGACTGCCAAGACTAAGGCTACTACTCTGGAGTTTAAAAACATGGCTAGGCTACCTCAAATTTATACCCCACACCTTTGACAGTAGAAATATATCCATCACCAATTTTCTCGCGCACTTTTCTAATATGCACATCAACGGTTCTGGCTAATACATAAACGTCTGTACCCCAGATATTTTGGAGCAACTCGTCTCTACTAAATACTTTATTCGGATTTTGAGCCAAAAAATAAAGCAATTCAAATTCCTTCTTAGGGAGTGTAAACTGTTTACCCTCGACACTCACAGTATAACTTGAGCGATCAATTGTAAGATTCCCCTCTACAATTTGTGGTTTCTTTTTGTTCTTGGTTTCCTTTCTGAACAAGGCACTGATCCGACTCATCAATGCTCTTGGTTTAATGGGCTTCGTAATATAATCATCTGCCCCAGCCTCAAATGCAGCCACCTCGGAGTACTCTTCTGTTCTAGCAGTCAAAAAAGTAACGTGAACATCAGACATTTCAGGAAGTTCACGAATTTGTCGACATGTCTCCACTCCGTCCTGCTCAGGCATCATGATGTCAAGCAGAATGAGATCGGGAACAAATTTTTTGGCTATCACAACGGCCTTCATGCCGTCATCCGCTATTTCGACCTCGTATCCTTCTTTTTTTAAATTGTACTTCAACAACTCAAGGATATCATGATCATCATCTACAACGAGTACTTTAGGATTTTGCTTGTTTGCCATGGATTTTCTGTTGTCTAACAAATATATAGGAATATCTACGCACAGAAAACAAATTTCAGGTCACTGAACGATCGCCATGGGATGCATGAGGTTTTCAGCCTTTTTGAGTTCCACGCTAAGGTAACCCACATATATTTTTGCTTGAAACTTCAGTGGGACTTTATTCAAATCGTCTGAGAGCCAAATCTTCAAAGTATTATCTTCTTCAAACAATTTATCCTTCTCCATAATTGGCACTAAAACTATCGACTTTACCTTACCGAATTTTGTTCTCAGAATTTCGCGTCCAGTAAACTTCACTCTAAACGGTTTTTCTTTATCATCAAAAAACGTCTTTATTGTTATAATCTCACCAACTTCTAGTTTGCTAAAGTCTATAGATCGCAGATAGTAATATCCAGTTACCATGTCTTGCACATTATTAGGAATAGCGTGGTCCACTGTTTTCTCTAGTAATCGTGTTTCTTTGTGTAACTTATTTACGGTGACAGAATCCCGATCATGATGAAAATAAAGCATCTCATTCTTTCTGAAACGCCCCTCTCTGATATACCTGTAAAAGCGCTGAGGAACTAAGCGTTCAGTATCATAGTAGCTACCCCAATTATCCCTTACTGGAGAAAAGAATTCAAAAATACCAGATGTTTTTGCGTTGACATCTATCTTCCAAGTAGGACGCTGGTTTATCGTGTAAATGATATCACTTACGGTAAATACCGCCTCCGCTGCTTTTACAAAGCCAATGGAAGCCTTCATCTCCAGGCGTTCCCCACCCTTGAAAGGCATTTCCTCAGTTAACACATACTCTTGAGCACTAACCAACTGAAATAATCCAAGAAGTAGGGTGAATAGAAATAGTCTCATCTTAAACTTTCCGGTCTTTATGACAAACGCCATACCAGTATTATTAGAGAGAAGGGTGTTGCGCCTTAAGATGTTCCAAATATGCGAGAAGATCTCCGTCAAATTGATGCTCTAAAGTGAGTGCTAATACGTCTTGTTGAGAATTATACCTCAACAATGACATAAAGAAAGTATTATTTGGCGTAAAATTATTAAAGTAGCCGAGATAACGCTGAGATTTAAACTCAACCAAATCGAAACCAACCTTTATTTCCTCTATCAATTCCTTTTTTAACCGCTCTTTTTCATCAATAGATAAATCAACCATGGAATTGTATAGCGCATCTAGTCTCTGAGCTGAGGACAACATATATTGTTTAAAGGCTTCTTCGTCCTTGTTGCTATCTAGGAATGCAATGACCTCTGGACTGTCCATACCATACTTTTCTTCTAAAAATAAAACAGCTCCTCTGTCTCCGATGAATGAGGCCAAATTCTCATTAAAGGTCACAGAATCTTTCACAAAGAGCGTTCCGTGCGTCAACTCATGAATGATCAGACTTACCAAATCTCCTTCTGATCTTTTTAGCATATTTGAAAGTACAGGGTCTTTAAACCAACCCAAAGTAGACCAGCCACCAGCAGTCCTTAAACTCACGTCCATCCCCTCCTCTTCTCTAATTAGCCTCGCCTCTTCTACTGCCTTCTCTCTATCAAAATAGCCCTTATATGGGAAGCTACCTATTATCGGAAACCTCCACATTCCTGGGCGGAACATATAGGGATCGCATGCAGATACAACATACATTGAAGGCTTATCTGCTTGATCGAAAATAGTGGAATAGTTCTCAGAATAATTGATTCCTAGTTTCTCAAATGCAAAGGCCTTTGCCTCCAAAATGACTTGTACTTTCTGCCTTTGATCAATTGTAGTAGTTGTGTCCCGAAGGAATTCTTCCAAGGAAACGGCTTCATTCACTACTCTGAGTTGACCTTTCAATTGCATTAGACCATAATTGACCAGTTCGAATTGCCAAACAACTGCTGCAGTGATAAGCATCAGCAGTGAAATACCTACTGTCTTAAATATTTTCTTCCCCTTCATTCCCTTGCAAAAATAAGCGTTAATCTATCGTTGCTAATTGTACTCTTTACTACTATCTTCACAGACTATTCTAGAACACAAATACGCCATAAAGATGAGTGAGAATTCCGAAAAATTAAAAGCATTACAATTAACAATAGATAAGCTCGAAAAATCATACGGCAAAGGAGCGGTTATGAAGCTAAGTGATAAAAAGGTTGTAGACCTTCCTTCAATCCCAACAGGATCGCTTGGATTAGATATCGCTCTCGGAATTGGCGGTATCCCCAGGGGTCGTGTTATCGAGATTTATGGCCCTGAATCTTCCGGTAAGACGACACTAACCCTTCACTGTATTGCTGAGGCTCAGAAAAAAGGTGGCCTTGCAGCATTTATTGATGCGGAACATGCTTTTGATAGCGGTTATGCAGAAAAACTTGGGGTAGACACTCAAAACTTATTGATATCTCAACCAGACAATGGTGAACAAGCATTGGAAATTGCAGAACACCTAATTCGATCTGGTGCACTCGACATTATAGTAATTGACTCAGTAGCTGCGCTAGTTCCAAAAGCAGAGCTTGAAGGTGAAATGGGTGATAGCAAAATGGGGCTCCAAGCACGTTTGATGTCTCAAGCATTGAGAAAACTCACTGGAACCATTAGTAAGACAGGCTGCTCTTGTATTTTCATTAACCAGCTAAGAGAAAAAATTGGTGTAATGTTCGGTAACCCAGAGACTACTACTGGTGGTAATGCACTTAAGTTCTACTCCTCTGTAAGACTTGACATTCGTAGAATAGGTCAGATCAAAGAAAGTGCGGACAACATATTAGGTAACCGTACAAGAGTAAAAGTTGTAAAGAACAAAGTAGCTCCTCCATTCAAAGTTGTCGAATTCGATATTATGTATGGACAAGGGATCTCCAAATCTGGTGAAATTTTGGACATTGGGGTTGAATTCGAAATTATTAAGAAGGCTGGATCATGGTTCTCATACAATGGAGAGAAACTCGGCCAAGGCCGCGACTCAGTAAAAACGTTGATAGAAGACAACCCAGAGCTTGCTGAAGAACTAGAAAATAAAATCAAAGCCGTTATTAACGGAGAAGTAGAAGTAGCTGCTGAAAAGTAATTGCTCAAGTATGATTCATAGAAAAAGCCAGTCCGATAATCGGACTGGCTTTTTCTTTGCCATTACTTCATCATTACCTATGCTGATCTCATCGCATCTACAGGATCGAGCCTAGCCGCTTTAGCAGAAGGGACGATTCCTGAAACCACACCAATCGTACTAGAGACAACTACGGCTAGAATAACATTCTTCATCGATAATTGCACCTCCAAGTTCCCGAGAGGAATAAAGGTTAACAAATAAACAATTATGATTCCTGTCAGTCCTCCAAGCAAGCACAAGAATATAGATTCAAATAAGAATTGGAACAGAATAAAGTAATTCTTCGCACCGAGTGATTTCTGGATGCCTATCAGTTTCGTTCTTTCCTGAACGGATACAAACATAATGTTCATGATCCCAAAGCCTCCAACCAAGATAGCAAACCCTCCAATTACCCAGCCTGCAATACCCAACACATCGAAAATACCTCCGAGTGCATCAGCAAGCGCTTCTGGCCTATTCAAGGCAAAATTAGTTTCGTCTTTAGGCCTTAGTCCTCTAACTTTTCGTAGCATCCCCTCCATTTCATTCTGAAGTTCAACCAATCCTATATCATCATCATAGCCCTTTACAGCGACCGAAGGATTGATACCGAAGATTCGGCCGATGTTATACATTTTGGTGAACATCTTATAAGGAACGAAGACGCGATCATCACTACTGGGCGTACCAATAAAGCTTTCGCCCTCACGTTCCATCACTCCAATGACACGAACCTTGTAACCCTTAAACTTAATGTCTTGACCCACTGCCTCTTCATTTGGAAATAGCTGCTTCGCTACTTCATCACCAATCAAAGCGACAGTCCTTCCTCCTTCAATTTCCTGTTGCGTAAAATATCTTCCTTTTTCTATCGCTACGTCATAAACATCTTTGTATTCATACGTAATACCCCAGATGTCGGTACTACTCAAACTACTACTACCCTTTTTTATTACGCTTGACGCTCTTCCTACTACCGTTACAGCAGCGGCATTTTTAAGATTAGCATTGAGAAACTCATATTCCCCATAATTATTATTAGGCCTTCTAAAGTATTTCCAAAATGGATAATCGGGGTCGGGACCATCACCAAAAGGAAACTTATCTACGGTGACAACATTTGATCCTAGGAAATCAAGGCTATCCTTGATATTCTTTTCAAGAGAATCGACTAGTGTAAACACCAAAGTAATCAACATGATACCAATGGTTACACCTAATAAAGAAAGTGTAGTTCTGAGGAGGTTTGAGGTTAACACCTGCATGGCAAACCTTATACTCTCAACAAACAACTTTAGAAAAATACCTAATCGCATGGAAGAAGTGCTTTAAAGCAACAATACTTTTACAACGTAAAGAATGAGAAAATGTAAACGCCTAAAAATGTAAAATGGTTAAAAAAGTTATTCCGACCATTGAATGGGTGATTGACCAGTTAAGTGGAAAACTGAAATATTAGTCCAAAACATAGCGACTAATCAAAGAGATTTACCCAATAAACCATGTAAAGAAGACGCAAATATTCTTATCTTTGCCAGCTATTTGAAATCCAAGGTCTAACACAGAAACCCTATATGAAATTATCAGCATTCAAACTTGAGCTTCCAGAAGGCAAAATTGCCAACTATCCTGTGGAGAATAGAGATGAGTCCAAATTGATGGTGTTACATAAAGACACTGGATTAATCGAGCACAAAATGTTTAAGGACATAGTTGACTACTTCGATGAAGGAGACGTGATAGTGAACAACGACACCAAAGTATTTCCAGCCAGACTTTATGGCCAGAAAGAAAAGACTGGCGCTCAGATAGAAGTTTTCTTATTGAGAGAATTAAATGCTGAGATGCATCTTTGGGACGTATTGGTAGACCCTGCTAGAAAAATTAGAGTTGGTAACAAACTCTATTTTGGAGAAGGCGAATTGGTTGCTGAGGTCATTGATAATACAACTTCAAGAGGAAGAACAATCAGATTCTTATATGACGGAACTGACGAAGAATTCTACAAGACGATTGACACCCTTGGCGAGACTCCTTTACCAAGAACTATCCCAAGAGAAACTGAGCCAGAAGACAGAGAGCGTTTCCAAACGATTTATGCAAAGAATATTGGCGCTGTAGCAGCTCCTGTAGCAGGTCTTCACTTTACACATCAAGTACTTAAACGCCTAGAAATTAAAGGTGTAGACGTAACGCCTGTTACGCTTCACATTGGTTTGGGCACGTTCAGACAAGTAGATGTTGAAGATTTGACAAAGCACAAAATGGATTCTGAAAACTATACGATTTTAGAACCTACTGCTGAAATAGTCAATAGAGCACTTGATAACAAGAAGAGAGTATGTGCCATCGGTACCACTTCAATGCGCGCATTGGAATCTTCGGTTTCTGCGAGCGATAGACTAAAAGCGAATTCAGCATGGACGGATAAATTCATCTTCCCTCCTTACGAGTTTAAAATCTGTAACGCCTTAGTAACTAACTTCCACCTACCAGAATCAACATTATTAATGCAAGCAGCAGCTTTTGCAGGATATGATTTGATGATGGAAGCATATCAGGTTGCTATCAAGGAAGATTATAGGTTCTTTAGCTACGGTGATGCAATGCTGATCATCTAAGCTGATCACAATAAAATTGAAAGCCTTCTTAGTATACTGAGAAGGCTTTTTTAATTTTAACCATGTTCAAACATGCTATCATAGTTGCTGGAGGCAGCGGAACAAGAATGCAAACCGAATCACCCAAGCAATTTCTATTACTTGGCGGCAAACCTATATTAATGCACACCATCGAAGCATTCCATTTCGATGACATTCAAATCATCTTGGTCTTACCGAAAGATCAGATCCAAATTTGGAAAGGCTTATGTCTTAAACACAACTTCAACCATGCTATTGATGTAGTTGAAGGCGGAGCAACACGATTTCAATCTGTGAAAAATGGTCTGAATGCCATTGCAGACAGTACAGGATTAGTAGCAATTCACGATGGGGTCAGACCATTCATCCATAGAAGTATTATTTCTGAATCTTTCAATCAAGCATCTACCAAGGGGAGTGCTATAACATCCGTACCCTTAAAAGACTCCCTAAGAGAGGTCACATCAGAATCGAATCACGCTGTTGACAGAAGTAAATTTCGATTGATTCAAACACCCCAGACCTTTCAGCTAGCCCATATTAAGAAGGCATTCGAAAAACCCTATCAAAGCACCTTTACTGATGATGCTTCGGTATTTGAAAACAATGGTCATTCCATACACCTGATCGAAGGGGATTATAGGAATATCAAAATCACTACCCCAGAAGATTTATCCGTGGCGGAATCATTTTTAGTCGGATAAAACTGGCTTGAATTCAGATAGATTTTCCCTATCTTATTGCTTCAATTTTTATGATGAAACGCGCCTTTCTTTCTTTTACCCTATTTGGGCTGGTCATTTTTTGCCTTCTATCTTGTGGAGCGAAAGATGATGATTGGATACAACTTTTCAACGGTAAGGACCTTACTGGCTGGACACCAAAAATTACTGGATATGATGTTGGCGAAAACTATGGTGAAACCTTTCGGGTCGAAGACGGACTTCTAACCGTTTCCTACGAAAACTATTATCGCTTCGATAATCGTTTTGGCCACCTTTTCTACAAGGACAAGTTCTCAGATTACCTTTTAAGAATCGAATACAGATTCATTGGCGAGCAAGCCGAAGGCGGAGCACAATGGGCTAAAAAGAATAGTGGTGTCATGCTTCATGCACAATCACCTGAGTCCATGAATAACCAACAAGACTTTCCAATTTCATTGGAAGCACAATTTCTTGGAGGACTTGGAAATGGAGATCGTCCAACAGGCAGCCTTTGCACACCTGGCACTAATGTAGACATTGATGGTAAACTGACTACGCAGCACTGCGTTACTGCCAATGCACAAACCTATGACGATGAGCAGTGGGTCACGATCGACATTCTTGTAAGAAACAACCAAGAGATAGCACATATTATCAATGGCGATACACTCATCAAATACTCCAACCCAGTGATTGGTGGAGGAGCTGTTAATAATCTCAAAGAAGAAGCTAAGCAAGATGGGAAACTCCTTAAAGAAGGCTACATCGCCCTACAAAGTGAAAGCCACCCTATCCAGTTTAGAAAAGTAATGTTAAAAGACCTCTCGAAATAGCGCGTTTGAGCTCAACGAAATACTAAAACGATTAACTATGAGTACATTAAATAATGGAATCACTACTCGGCTGAGCATCATGATGTTCCTCCAATTTTTTATCTGGGGAGGCTGGTTTGTGACCTTAGGCACTTTTTTAGGCAATAACATCAATGCCACAGATGGACAGATTGCTCAAGCATTTTCAACCCAATCTTGGGGAGCAATCATAGCCCCATTTATCGTTGGTCTAATTGCAGATAGGTACTTTAATGCCGAACGCATATTAGGTGTGCTTCATCTGTTTGGTGCGCTGCTTATGTACCTTATGTCCAATACAACTGAGTTCAGTGTATTTTACCCTTACGTATTAGGCTATATGGTTTTATATATGCCAACGCTTGCACTCGTAAACTCAGTCGCCTTTAGACAACTAACTGACCCTTCAAAACAGTTCTCTAAAATCAGGGTATTTGGTACTGTCGGCTGGATTATTGCAGGCCTTGTCATTAGTTTTGTATTCTCTTGGGATTCACAAGCAGCAATTGGGGAAGGCATGCTCAAAAACACCTTCACAATGACAGCCATTGCATCGGGTATTCTTGGTCTATTTAGTTTTACGCTTCCGAAAACTCCTCCCTTGGTTGAAAAAGGTGAGAAACTAGCAATTAAAGATATCTTGGGACTAGATGCCTTAAAGCTTTTAACTGATAAGAACTTTGCAATCTTCTTTTTCTCTTCTGTTTTGATCTGTATTCCCTTAGCCTTCTATTACCAAAATGCGAATCCGTTCTTAACTGAAATCGGGGTTTCTAACGCCACGGGTAAAATGACTATCGGACAAGGTTCTGAAGTTTTATTTATGCTCCTCTTACCGATCTTCTTGAACAAATACGGCATTAAAAAAACATTGCTATTTGGTATGCTAGCTTGGGCGATCCGTTATCTGCTTTTTGCCTATGGTAATTCAGAAGAGTTAGTTTTTATGCTCATTGGCGGTATTGCATTACATGGTATTTGTTATGATTTCTTTTTCGTATCAGGCCAAATTTATACTGATTCGAAGGCAGGTGAAAAATTCAAGAGCTCAGCACAAGGACTTATCACACTAGCAACTTACGGTGTCGGTATGCTGATTGGTTTCTGGGCTGCCGGAAAAATCTCTGAATACTATGTAACCTCTGATGGCCATGCTTGGGAGAGCATCTGGATACTTCCTGCGGCATTCTCAGCTGTGGTATTCCTAATCTTTGCTTTCAGCTTCAAGAATGAAAAAATCGAATACAAAGAAGCCTAGCCAATAAAAAGAACGCAATTAGTATGTTAGAAAGAAAAAAAATACGACTTGGAATGATAGGTGGAGGACTCACCTCTTTTATAGGAATAGTGCATAGAATAGCCAGTTATATCGGAGAAGATTACACCCTCGTGGGTGGTGCCTTCGACACAGATCATAATAATGCATTAAAGTTTGCCAACAAGCTTGAACTTGATCCTTCACGAGCCTACCCAAACATTGATACCTTCATAGAAAAAGAACTTGAGCTTCCTGCCGACCAGCGGATTGAAGCAGTTGTGGTGGTAACACCTAACTTCTTGCACTACTCGATGGCAAAACAGTTGATTCAAGCAGGTTTCCATGTGATTTGTGAGAAACCAGTGACCAACACCGCTGCAGAAGCTGTTGAGTTAGAAGAATTGGTTAAGAAACATCAAGTTGTCTTTATGCTTACCCACACTTATACGGGTTATCCAATGGTAAGGCAAATGAAATCAATGATTGCGAATGGTGTAATCGGAGATATTCAGAAAGTAGATGCTCAGTATTATCAAGGCTGGATTAATCCAGTAATTCACGATAAGGAGAAGAGAAAATCTGTTTGGCGATTGGATCCAGCGAAAGCTGGGCAAAGTTGCTGTATGGGAGACATAGGAGTTCACGCTTTCAACATGGTTGAGTATACTACTGGATTGAAGACCGTAAAGGTACTAGCGGATTTGAATACACTCTATGAAGACAATCCACTCGATATTGACGGAACCAGTTTGCTTCGCTTTGAAAATAACGTGCGTGGGTTGGTAAGGGCAAGTCAGATTGCTACGGCCGAGGAAAACAGTCTTCGTATCTCAGTTTATGGTACAAAAGGAGCACTAAAATGGGAGCAAGAAGACTCCAATTACCTTTATCATTTGCAAGAAGACCAACCGGGACATGTGCTCAAGCCGGGACATGTCTATGCCAGTGAGTTAGCAGCAGAAAGCACTAACATGGCTCCCGGGCACCCCGAAGGTATCTTTGAATCCATGGCAAATCTATATTCTGGTGCTGCTAAGGCAATAAGAGGTGAGGACTACATTGAAGGGGCCTTCCCAACAATCAGAGATGGTGTAAGAGGAATGAAATTTATAGAAGCCGTCTTAGCATCTGACAAAAACGGTAATACTTGGACAGAAATTGAAGACTAAATAGGAATGAAAACAATAAAAGGACCTGCGATCTTTCTAGCACAATTTGCTGACGATCAAGCACCATTCAATTCACTAGATAGCATAGGCAAATGGGCCAGTGATTTAGGGTACAAGGCTGTTCAAATTCCAACTTGGGACAGTCGTCTAATCGACCTTGACAAAGCTGCCGAAAGCAAAACCTATTGTGATGAGCTAAAAGGTACACTTGCGAACTACGGACTTGAAGTGAGTGAACTATCTACTCACTTACAAGGTCAACTAATTGCAGTACATCCTGCGTATGAGGAGCTCTTCAAAGGTTTCGCACCAAAGGGACTTAATAAAAAGCAGCGTAACGCTTGGGCGATTGATCAGGTAAAGAAAGCAGCGATTGCTTCTAAAAATTTGGACATCAAAGTACATGCTACTTTCTCTGGTGCTCTGGTTTGGCCTTACTTCTACAATTGGCCGCAACGTCCTTCCGGCTTAATAGAGAAAGGTTTTGCAGAACTTGCTAAAAGATGGACTCCAATCCTCAACCACTTTGACGAAAATGGAGTGGACATTTGCTATGAGGTACATGCAGGTGAAGATCTTCATGACGGAACATCATTTGAGATGTTCTATGAAGCGACAGGTAAGCACAATAGGGTAAAACTACTCTACGATCCATCCCATTTTATCTTACAACAGCTAGACTATCTAGCCTATATCGATCATTACCATGAGTTCTTTGGTATGTTCCATGTGAAGGATGCTGAATACAACCCAAATGGAAAATCAGGTGTTTATGGCGGTTATCAAGATTGGGCTGACAGACCTGGGCGATTCAGATCTATAGGTGATGGTCAAGTAGATTTTCAAGCAATCTTCTCTAAACTGACCCAATATGGCTATGATGGCTGGGCCGTGTTAGAGTGGGAATGCTGTATTAAATCACCTGAACAAGGTGCTCGTGAGGGCGCTCAGTATATCGATCAATTTATCATTGAAGCCACAGAAAAAAGCTTTGATGATTTTGCAGATGCTGGTATAAACGATGAAGAATTTAAAAACATTTTAGGAATAGAATAACATGAAAAAGCTCTCAATCATCATCATCATCATACTCTTTAGCGGAATCGCAGTCTTCGGTCAAATCACTGACCCTAAAGCCACTGAGGTATGGGACCCGGTTCCACGTAAAGTAACCCCTGCTCGTAATGGCGCTGCGCCATCAGATGCGATTGTCCTCTTTGACGGTAAAAACCTTAATGAGTGGAAATCTAGAAAAGATGGTAGCGCTGCCCAGTGGAAAGTTGAAAATGGCTATCTAGAAGTTGCTGCAGGAAAAGGCGATATCATGACCAATAGAAAGTTCGGTGATATGCAATTACATATTGAATGGAGCGCTCCTATGGAAATTGTTGGTGAAGGACAAGGCAGAGGTAACTCAGGCGTTTTTCTTCAAGAGCGCTACGAAGTACAAGTGCTAGACAGCTATGTGAGCAGAACCTATTCAAATGGACAAGCTGGTTCGCTCTACAAGCAAAGCATTCCCTTGGTTAATGCTACCGTTGCTGCAGGAGAGTGGAATGTCTATGATATCATTTTCCATGCCCCGAGCTTCAATGAAGATGGTGTTAAAGTCGCTGATGGACATGTAACCGTCATACACAATGGTATTGTCGTTCAAAACCATCAAAGGCTCTTAGGTACTACGGAATATATTGGTTTCCCCAAAAACCCTGCACATGGTGATGGTTCGATAATCCTTCAAGACCATGGCAACCCAGTTAGGTTTAAAAATATTTGGATTAGAGAACTCTAATCAATGTTAAGAGACATCGACAATTGGTACCTAGACAAAGAGGAGCCGAATAGAAGCTGTCTTCAAGCACTTAGAACTTGGGTGCTTAGTTTTGATGAAAATATTACAGAGGCATGGAAGTATCGCATGCCTTTTTTCTGCTTTAAAGGGAAAATGTTTTGCTACCTATGGGTAGACAAAAAGTCTAAGCTTCCTTATATGGGAATTGTAGAAGGTGGAAAAATTGATCACCCATTACTAGTCAAAGACAAAAGAGCCAGAATGAAGATCCTTTATTTGGACCCGCTTAAGGATTTACCCGAGTCTGAAATGTCGACTATCTTAAAGACTGCATCCGAATTCTACTCAAGTAAGAGTTTAAGGGCTCAGTTGGCCTCACTAAATGGGCGATTCAAAACGAAGTTTTTGAACTTTAAGCAATAAAAAAAGCCCCGTGTTGAGCGGGGCTTTTTTTATTCGATTCATGATGATCACACACTGGACCAAGACTTCTGCCCAGGCTCAAGTGGAATACATCCGTTGTAGTTAACAGGAATAGGGTCATAAGCCATTACGGTCTCTCCTACTAGCTCTGAAGTGTAATAGCTATTAAACGTTGCGTCTACCACTGTGGTCACAAAATGTGCTTCCACGAACTCATCACTCTTCTCGCCTGCATCGTTATATGTGTCGCGATAGTTTTTCAGTATACTAGAATCATCGCTATAGCGATTAAAATAGCTATTGATGACATCTGTTACTTGTTGGGTTGTTGCTTTATTAAAAGAAGCCTCCTGACTTTCGTCAAAGTTCTTCACGAATACAGCTAGACCTTTCTTAAAAAATTCAGACTCCAAATCGGTATTAAATACAGAAAATGCCTGATCTAAATGATTTGGTACTCCCGCTTCGATTGCTCCTGGAGTACTCGTTTTTGGTGCTATACCTTCACAAATCTTTTCCATTTGAGCCGCCTCTTCAGGCGTAAAGAAAACTGGAACCCAGTTAACGGTAGGTTTCGCTGAGCAGCCTTGCATGGCTCCGAATAGCATGCTCGATCCGAACAATGCAGCAGAACCAAAACCTATATTCTTTAGTGCTTTTCTTCTTTCCATAGCTTACAGGTTTCCTTTTTTAATTTGATCAACCGCATAGTTAGCAGCCCTTGCGCTAAATGCCATATAGCCTAAAGACGGATTATGACATGCAGACGAGGTCATAAATGCTCCGTCTGTTACGAAAACATTCTTGCAAGCATGTACTTGATTCCATTTGTTCAGGACAGAAGTCTTAGGATCACGTCCCATTCTAGCAGTCCCCATCTCATGAATACCTAGCCCCATGTGTGGCCCATTGTCATAAGTACCTACGTCTTTAAAGCCTGCAGCTTCAAGCATTTCTGCTCCTGCCGCTGCCATATCTTTACGCATTTCGTACTCGTTCTCATGGAAGTTACCAGCATCAAACATTACTTGAGGTAATCCCCATTGATCTAGGTTATCATAGTCCATCTTCATATAGTTTTTATGTTGTGGTAACACCTCACCAAAACCACCAAATCCCATCGTCCAGCCTCCTGGCTCCATTAACATATCCTTGATGTTTCCACCTACTCGAGTGTTTCTCATCTCTGCTATATTACGTCCCCAGCCATCTCGACCTGCACCACCTTGATAACCATAGCCACGAATGAAATTCTTCATATTCGAGCTACCGCCCAAGTTTCTAAATCTTGGAATATAAATACCATTGGCTCTTCGGCCTTTGAAATATTTATCCTCATACCCCTCTACTTTTGAGTAAGCACCTACACCTAAATGGTGATCCATAATGTTGTGACCAAGCTCTCCACTGTCGTTACCCAATCCGTTTGGAAAACGAGCACTCTTAGATTGCAATAGAATTCCTGCAGAAGCAATAGCAGAAGCACAAAGGAAAACCACCTTGGCATAATACTCCGTTGACTCTTTTGTATTCTGATCAATAGCTCTGACACCGGTAGCCTTACCAGTACTTTCATCATACATCACTTCGTGAACAATCGCATCTGTCTGAATGGTAAGGTTACCACTCTCAACACCCGCAGGGAGTGTAGACGACAAACTTGAAAAGTATCCACCATAAGGGCAGCCTCTCATGCATCTGTTTCTCATCAGACATTGGCTTCTTCCTCCTGGGTTTTTGTGATCTGGTTGTTGAACTGCGAGAGGCTCTGTCAAGTGTGCGGTTCTACCGATAGTCACCCATCTGTTGTTCCATTTACTCTCAACGGCTTTTCTAAAATCCTTTTCCACACAATTCATTTCCATAGGAGGCAGTAATTTACCATCAGGCAATTGCTTAAAACCCCTATTCTCACCACTTACTCCGATATAACGTTCAACGTAATCGTACCAGGGCTTAATGTCTTTGTATCGAACTGGCCAGTCTACGCCAAATCCGTCTTTTTGATTTGCAGTGAAGTCGATATCACTTAGTCTATAACTCTGGCGACCCCAAGTAATGGATCTACCGCCTAAGTGATAACCCCTCATCCAGTCAAACCGAGTATCTTCCTGGTAGGGGTGCTCGCTGTCTTTTACAAAGAACTTACGATGAGCTTCGGCCGTTGTATAACCTGTTCTGTTTTGTTTTGGGTAATCTTTTTCGATGACTTCCTTTGGTGTTCTGCCTCTATTGGGTAAGTCCCAAGTATCCATGGTGGCGGTTTGGTAGTCCTTGATGTGCTCGACTTTTCGACCACGTTCTAGCACCAATGTTTTAAGGCCTTTTTCACTAAGTTCTTTAGCAGCCCAACCTCCACTGATACCCGACCCAACCACAATAGCATCATAGGTTCTGTCCTGTTTTGCTTTTAGGTTTAAATTCATTTAGATTATTATTGAGTAAAAGTTTATACAATTTTATCCAGCGCGTCTTGTAGGATAGATTAGAAATATAAACAGATTGTGTCAAAAATGACAATATGTTTTGACCGAAGGTTGGGTCAGAAAGGCCTATAATAAAAAAGCCTCGACTAGTCGAGGCTTTTTTTAGTATTCATCTTCATTAAAGAAGAAATCATCTTTTGTCGGATAGTCCGGCCAAATCTCCTCTATGCTTTCATATGGTTGCCCATCATCTTCAAGTTCTTGAAGGTTTTCAACAACCTCTAGCGGGGAACCAGAACGAATTGAAAAATCAATCAATTCATCCTTAGTAGCAGGCCAAGGGGCGTCTTCCAAATATGAAGCAAGTTCTAATGTCCAGTACATATCTCTTCTCGTTTATGGCGTGCAAAAGAATGGAATAAATTCCTAAAATTCAAATGGTTAAATGCAATTATTTTCAATACTCTCCCTAAGCCTTTTTGAGTTCAGACAAAATATCCTTTTTGATCTCTACTTTTAGTTTCTGCTGGGCAAGTTTTCGGTCTAGCAGATTGTCTAACCCGCTCGCCATGTTGAACTTACCCATATTCTCTTCGAAAGTCTTGAGTTCGCTATAATCCCTATCAAGAAGGCCTCTGACTAGGCGAATACGCAACTTATTTAAATCAGAATCTGAAGTCCCCTGCTTGGACTTCTTCTCAACTAGGGTGTTTAAGAACTTCTTTTCTGAGATTGTTCCACTCAGTCTTAAGTACTTTTCTGACAATTCTTGCGAAAACTTCTTCCCTACTGGGCCAATCGATTTCCATTTTCGATTGATTGCATTTAGATCCACTTTTGGGAGAATCGACTCATTAGCCTTTTCTAATTCTTCTATAATTGCCTCTTTACTCTTCCGATTTGCTTCAGGGCTTATCTTACTCTTTACCTTCTCAACCTTCTTAGCTTCATTTAACGCAGCCTTGATAATGGTCTGAAACTTCTCCCAAAACTCGCTATGCTTAGCAGGCTTTATCTTTCCTAAAGCATGCCATTGCTCTTTGTAAGTACTAATCACTTTGCGCAACTCGGCAATGTCCTTGATGGCTTTTAGTGCTTCGGCTTTCTTTAAAAACTCCTCAAAGGCAGACTCTTTCTCTTCTGCCATCTTTTCGAGATCTGCATAGAAAGCTGATCTTCTCTCATAGAATCGCTGCGTTACGTCCTTAAAAGCATCTTCGATTTCCGCCCTCTTCTCCTTTGCAACAGCTCCCGTTTTAAGCCATTTACCCTGTATCTCCTTCACTAAAGCTGATGATGCCTTCCAGTCATGGCTTTCCTCCACTCCTTTAACCTCTACTAGCAAAGCTGTTTTGATATCTAAATTCTTTTGACGGTTGGCTTCGATGTATTCATCAAGTTCCGTATGCAACGCATTCAGCGTAACATAAAGTCCCTCGAAATCACCTATCGCATCAAACTCATGCAAAGTGTCTTTCAAATGAATCACCTTCATCAAGAAGGATCCTTTGTTTGTGTTAGACTCGATCTTACTCTTTACTGCTTCAACTTGACCTACGGCAAGGTCAAATCGTTCTTTATAGTAGGTCACGGTTTGCTCTTCAGTTTCTTTGAGCTCACCAATGATTAAGTCAGGAAAATCCATAAAGGCCTTCCTATAAATTTTACCATCAAGAACGTATCCGTATTCCTTATTTTCCAATTGTATTTTTTCTATTCTGGGTCGAAAATAGTTAATTCAATTTATTGCGCTGAATGGAAGCATATTTTTTACCATATTTGATCCAAAATCAGCCAAATGAGTGACAACAAGATCATTTTTTCAATGGCGGGTGTCAACAAAGTCTACCCACCACAAAAACAAGTCTTAAAAAACATATATCTATCCTTCTTCTACGGAGCCAAAATTGGGGTTCTTGGATTAAACGGTTCAGGGAAATCTTCTTTGCTTCGGATCATTGCTGGAATGGATAAAGAGTATCAAGGGGAGGTTGTATTCTCTCCAGGGTTTTCCGTGGGAATGCTAGAGCAAGAGCCTGATCTAGATCCTGAAAAAACCGTGAAGCAGGTGGTTGAAGAAGGTGCAAAAGAGACGGTTGACTTATTGAAGGAATTTGAAGACATCAACCTCAAGTTTGCTGACCCAGGAATATTGGCTGATCCGGATGCCATGAATCAATTAATTGAAGACCAAGGTAAGGTTCAAGAGAAGTTAGATCAAGTAAATGCTTGGGAACTAGACTCACGACTTGAACGATCAATGGACGCATTGAGGACTCCTCCTGCAGACGCAATTATCAAAAACCTTTCGGGTGGGGAAAAAAGACGTGTAGCGCTTTGTCGATTACTGATTCAAGAGCCAGATGTCCTACTACTCGATGAACCTACTAACCACTTAGATGCTGAATCTGTACACTGGTTAGAGCAACACCTTAGACAATACAAGGGTACTGTAATTGCCGTTACGCACGATAGGTACTTCTTAGATAATGTCGCTGGCTGGATTCTAGAACTAGATAGAGGTGAAGGAATTCCTTGGGAAGGAAATTACTCTTCTTGGCTAGAACAAAAAGAAAGAAGATTAGCAAAAGAAGAAAAAACAGAGTCGAAAAGACAAAAGACACTTCAGCGCGAGTTAGAATGGGTACGCATGTCACCAAAAGGTCGTCAAGCGAAGTCTAAAGCTCGTTTGGGTGCCTATGATAGACTAGTTGGACAAGAATCTGCTGAGAAAGAACAAAAACTCGAGCTTTATATTCCTGCAGGTCCTCGTTTAGGGTCTAAGGTTATTGAAGCCAAAGGAGTTTCTAAAGCATTTGGCGATAAGTTACTCTATGAAAACTTAGAATTCTCGCTACCTCAAGGTGGTATAGTGGGTATCATTGGTCCAAACGGAGCAGGTAAAACTACGCTCTTCAACATGATTACTGGCCGTGAAAAGCCAGACAGTGGAGATTTTGAAGTAGGTACCACAGTGGACATCGCTTATGTCGATCAGGAACACACTAAGCTTGACCCTAATAAGTCCGTTTGGGAAGTAATCTCTGAAGGCAACGAACTCATCAACCTTGGTGGAAAAGAAATTAACTCACGTGCTTATGTCAGTCGCTTCAATTTCAATGGAACGGATCAGAACAAAAAAGTAAGTGAACTGTCAGGTGGAATGAGAAATAGAGTGCACTTAGCACTTGCGCTAAAACAAGGTGCTAACCTACTCTTATTAGATGAGCCAACTAACGACTTGGATATCAACACACTCAGGGCACTAGAGGAAGGACTGGACAACTTCGGTGGTTGTGCAGTAATTATTTCTCACGATAGATGGTTCTTAGACCGTGTCTGCACTCATATACTAGCCTTCGAGGGGGATTCACAGGTAAATTGGTTTGAAGGATCTTATTCTGAATATGAGGAAAATCGTAAGAAACGACTGGGAGATGTTGATCCAACAAGAATCAGGTATAAGAAACTAGGATAGTGATATGTTGCTTTTGCTCCGCAGCACGTTCTTTAAGTGTAATATTGTTTAAATTAGAATTATGAGAATAATTTGTCTTTTACTTTTAAGTTTTTTGTCTTTTGAAATCAGCGCTCAAAACTTCGGCATGAGTGGCTCTTCTGAAGTTGCATTTAACTTGAGAGATGGCTCTAGTAACAACAGGAGTAATATTCGTAGTAGAATCCCTCTTGGAAAGAAAGTAGATTTTGAGCGCTACATGAATGAAACTCCTCGAAAAGCGATAATAGTACTGATTAAAGGAGACACCATTCGTGGCAACTACATGTATAACATGGAGAACGAAACCCTAGAATCTGCTGATGGAGACTCGCTAATTGCTTGGAATTTCGTAAGTAATTTTTCGTTCAAAGAGACAGCAGATGAGCCAGCTCAGAAATTCTCAAACATGAAATTGGTTTGGCCTGATAGTGAGTATGGAGGCTTTATAAGAGATGTATACACTTCAGAATATGTAAAGGTGAAATACTACCTTGAATACATACCTGCCACATGGGACCCATCTACGCTGATGGGCGATCGCAATGACAAAGTGGTTGCCAAGTCTGACTTCTATCTAAAAACTGGGAACAACTGGAAAGAAATTCCTAGTGGAAAAACAGCTTTCTTTGACTTCTTTGGAGCCTATTCTGAACCTTTGCGCAAGTATGCTCGAAAAAACAGACTCAAGCACAGAGAACCTGAGGATATTGGAAAAATGGTAACGTGGATTACTAATAATGGAAATTAATTTCCTGTCTTAAATCTGGGTGAAGACTGAGGGCTACAGGACAATTTCGGCCTATATCCTTTAACCATTCACGCTTCTCTTCATTTAATGGACAATTATCCCAAAAGAACTCAACTTTCAAAGCGGCAATCTTCCTTGGCAAAGTAGCAGACATCACCTTAGTCGTTTCTAAATGCATTCCAGTTAAATCGATTCCCTCTTTTTCACCAGCAATGGCCATTACCGTCATCATACAACTACCTAAAGCAGCAGCAACCGTGTCCGTTGGTGAAAACGTTTCTCCTTTACCATTGTTATCTAGCGGGGCATCCGTAAGAAACTGGTTACCCGATTTCACATGGGTTGCAGAGGTTCTTAAACCTCCATTATATTCAGATTTGATCGTGGCCATAAACTTTGCAGCTTTATTTTTCGTTAATTTAGATACCTTATTTCTACCTACAAAATTGTATGCACTCATTCGTTAAAAGTATCTTCTTTTCGCTACTGCTCATCATTGGAGTTAGTGCTATGGCACAACGAAATGATGTCCCCCCGGGCGAAGACTATTCCATAGAAAATGTATTTGGAGTTAGCAAAGCATCCCATGGTGGATTGATCAGCGGATTTTATTATCGACATTCAAAGCTCTTGAGTGAAGGCAATTTGATGAACTATGGTATCGAGATAGTCAACATTAAACACCAACGTGAAGGGAAAGAAACCACATTAACAGGTAGCACCTTCGTTTTTGGTAAATCAAACTACCTTTTGGCCATAAGGCCAACTTATGGTAGAGAGAAAATCTTATTCAAAAAAGCTCCTCAACAAGGCGCAAGAATTACGGGACTAATATCTGCTGGACCCTCGATCGGCATGGAAATACCTTATTTCGTAGAGTTAATTGGAAACGAAAAAGAGCAATATAACCCAGACGATAGTCGACACAACCTCAACAGAATTATCGGTAATGCTGGTCCTTTTAGAGGTTTAACCCAATCAAAGTTTGTCTTGGGTGCACATGGAAAAGCATCACTGACTTTCGAAACTAACTCAACCAAACAAAGAGTTTTTGGTGTAGAGGTTGGATTCACTTTAGACGTCTACACTAGAGAAATAAATATCCTCCCTGTAGCCGATAACAACAGTGTCTTTACTTCAGCATTACTAGCGATCTACTTCGGTCGTAGAAGATAGCCTTTCAGTACTTTTTTTTGGAACCTTTGGCTTACATTTGTGTTTTAATTGACAGAGGAGAAATTTATGATAGAACTACCTGTCGTTTCTAAGGAAACCGTAGAGAGAAAAAGAAAACCGAATTGGCTTCGCGTAAAACTTCCTATTGGCCCTGAGTATGCCAAAGTAAGGAAGCTAGTCGATAGTCATAAGCTTCACACCATTTGCGAAAGTGGCAACTGCCCTAATATGGGAGAATGCTGGGGTGCTGGTACCGCTACCTTTATGATTTTAGGTAATGTATGTACTAGGTCTTGTTCATTCTGTGCAGTGGCTACAGGTAGACCACCTGAGTACGATACAGAGGAGCCTCAACGCGTTGCTGAAGCCATCAAATTAATGGAGGTCAAACATGCAGTAATTACCTCTGTCAATAGAGATGAGTTAAAAGATCGCGGGGCGGAAATATGGTACCAAACCGTAGTTCAGATTAAAGCGCTTAGCCCTCAAACCACCATTGAAACCTTGATACCTGATGTTAAAGGAAACTGGGAAGCACTATACAGAATGATCGATGCAGGTCAGGAAGTAGTCTCTCACAACATGGAGACCGTGCAGGAATTGTACAGGAGAGTTCGACCACAAGCAAAATACGACAGAAGCTTAGAAGAACTCAAGCGCATTAAAGAGTACGGTAAACGTTCTAAGTCCGGTGCTATGCTAGGATTAGGTGAGACAGACGATCAGGTCTTCAAACTCATGGATGACTTAGCAGAAGTCAAACTGGATATACTAACCCTAGGCCAATACCTACAACCCACGAAAATGCACCATGAAGTGATCGACTATGTGCATCCTGATAAGTTTGAATTCTTTAAAGAAGAAGGACTTAAAAGAGGCATTAAATATGTTGAGTCAGGACCTTTGGTGAGATCTTCTTACCATGCTGAGAGACATGTGCATGTTTAATCAATAATACAAGAAACTGAAAACCACCCTAACTCCTCTGGGTGGTTTTTTTATGGACAATTTGTAATACATCATATTATGATGTATTATTGTTCTATGTATTCAAGAGAACTCTTAAAAGGCATCTTAAAACCTATCATATTAAAGCTACTTACGGAGCATGATAGCATGTATGGTTATGAAATTGTACAACACGTAAAAGATAAGACCGAGGGAAAAGTACTTATCAAAGAAGGTTCGCTCTACCCTACCCTGCATAGCTTGACGAAGGATGGCTATTTAAGCACTGAATCAGTGCTTGTGGGTAACCGTACGAGAAAGTACTATTCCCTGACGAAGAAAGGTGATGGCTTGGTAGTACCTGCCCTAAATGAGCTGATTGACTTTCAGGCAACGCTAGGCTTACTTTTTGGAAAAGAAAAACCCGCCTTATCATGATCAATCATCAACAAACAGAACGTATTAAGGAATTCTTGAGGACAGAAAAATTCACTGATGAAAACTTGATCAATGACCTAGTTGATCATCTTTCTTGTGAGATAGAGTCTCGACTAGAAAGTAGTGACATAACTTTCGAAGAAGCCTTTGAGCTTGCCAAACAAAAAACATTACCCATTGAACCCATTCAGGTTCAGAAAGACTTAGAATTTTTAACAACAAAAACCCAAAATATTATGATTAAGAAAACAGCCTACATAGGTGGATATGTCAGCACCCTTTGCCTGTGCCTTGCTATACTCTTCTTTAGCCAATCCTTATTAGGAACGAAGAAGACAGAATTGAAGATATCAGCTATGGAACTCGAGTTTTATAAAGCCAATTTTGAAAGTTCAAGGACAAAAGAAGGACGAGAACCGCTATATGACGCAATGAATGACTATTCAATTCAAGAAAAAATTGATCAATCGAAAAAATTCGAAAGAGCTGAACTTCTCTTCATCATTTCCATTCTAACATTTGGACTGACTTATCTTCCTTATCGCTTTTATGCTAGTTTTAAAGGAAGTGAACTTCAGATAAGCTAGAAACAAAAAAGGCTGCCAATTGGCAGCCTTTTTTGTTTCTATTCCATTATGATTTAAGCAAGCGCATCCTCCTCAGCATATTCCTCAACGGGAATACAGCTACACATTAGGTTTCTGTCTCCATAGGCAGAGTCAATTCTACCGACCGTTGGCCAAAACTTATTACCTCTAACATATGAAGCCGGATAAGCTGCTTTCTCTCTGCTATATGGCATACTCCAATCACTAGACAATACGGACTCATTTGTATGAGGTGCATTTGTCAACACGTTGTTATCAACTTCTGCATGGCCATCGGCAATCTCTTGAATCTCTGCTCGAATACTTAGCATAGCATCACAAAAGCGATCTAACTCAGCTTTAGATTCTGATTCTGTTGGCTCGATCATTACTGTACCCGCTACCGGGAAGGAAACTGTCGGTGCATGGAAGCCATAGTCCATCAATCGCTTAGCGATATCTTCAACTTCGATATGTTGCGCTTTGAAACCACGACAATCAACGATCATCTCATGTGCAGCTCTACCTTTTGTACCGGTATAAAGAATTGGAAATTTCTCTTCCAGTCTTGCCTTGATGTAGTTTGCGTTCAAGATGGCAATCTTAGTTGCGTTCGTTAAACCATCAGGACCCATCATCGCAATGTATGCATATGAAATAGTCAATATACTTGCACTACCATAAGGTGCACCTGAAATAGCTGTGATGGCCTGATCACCACCTGTCTTTATATTAGGGTTACTCGGTAAAAAAGGCGCAAGGTGAGCCTTCACACCAATTGGTCCCATGCCTGGTCCTCCTCCTCCATGAGGAATACAGAATGTCTTGTGAAGATTAAGATGACAAACGTCAGCACCAATTAGGCCTGGGCTAGTCAATCCAACCTGAGCATTCATATTAGCACCATCCATATAAACCTGACCACCATGTTGGTGAATCAAATCACAAATCTCTTTGATACTTTCCTCAAACACACCGTGAGTGGAAGGATAAGTAACCATTAATGAAGCTAAATTTTCACTATGCTGCTCAGCTTTCTCAGTTAGATCTGCTAAGTCAATATTTCCTTTTTCATCACATTTAACAAGCACCACTTTCATTCCTGCCATGACAGCAGAAGCAGGGTTAGTGCCATGCGCTGATGTTGGAATAATCGCCACATTTCTATGGTGATCTCCTCTATTTTGATGATAAGCTCTGATCACCATTAGACCAGCGTACTCTCCTTGTGCACCTGAATTCGGTTGTAAGGAAACATCGTCAAAACCAGTGATCTCGGCTAACCAAGCCACCAAATCGGTAAACATTTCTTGATAGCCCTTCGTCTGATCGATCGGAGCAAATGGATGGATATTACCAAATTCTGGCCACGTAACTGGCACCATCTCGGCAGTAGCATTCAATTTCATTGTACACGAGCCCAAAGAGATCATGGAATGCACTAAGGATAAATCTTTATTCTCTAATCGCTTGATATAACGAAGCATCTCGTGCTCTGACTGATATTGATTAAATACAGGATGAGTCAAGAAATCACTTGTTCTATTCAAGGCCTCAGGGAAGGTGATCTCAACCTCTGCAGACATGCCGCTTACGTCTAAGTCCATTGACTTACCAGCCGCTTGGGCAAAGACGTTTAACACATCCTCCAAGTCTGCAATGCTCGTAGTTTCATCTACAGCAACTCCGATATTTCCGTTAGCGAAGTATCTGAAGTTAATTTCTTTTGCTTCTGCAATTGGTCTAAGACTGGCTGCAAAATTAGCATCCGACTCAACTTGGAGCGTGTCAAAGAAAACATCATTGAGTTGCGTAAATCCTAGCTGACCAAAACCATTGCTCAGCAACTTAGCTTTGCCATGAATGTTACGCGCGATACCTTTCAGTCCTTCAGGCCCATGATAAACACCGTACATTCCGGCCATTACACCTAGAAGTACTTGGGCAGTACAGATGTTGGAAGTAGCCTTCTCTCTTCTAATATGCTGCTCACGGGTTTGCAGTGCCATTCTATAGGCCTTGTTACCGTGGCTATCTAAGGACACTCCGATAATTCTACCTGGTATCTGTCTCTTAAACTCTTCTTTTGTCGCAAAGTAGGCTGCGTGAGGCCCACCAAAGCCCATTGGCACACCAAATCGTTGTGTTGTACCGATCACAGCATCAGCGCCCATCTCTCCCGGTGGAGTTAATAGTACCAATGACATAAGGTCTGCTGCGGCAACTACAAATACGTTCTGCTCTTTGGCAGTCTCAGTAAATGCACTAAAGTCTCTTACATTACCATCCCCACCCGGGTATTGATAAAGCACTCCATATAAATTAGGATCAGTCAGGTCTACTTGATCGATATCACCAATCTCTAGTTCGATTCCAACAGGAATTGCTCGAGTTCTAAGCACATCAAGGGTTTGAGGAAAAGTGTTTTCGTCAACGAAAAACTTATTGGCCGTCTTCTTCTCCTTCTTTCTTTGTCCGGCAAACATGGTCATCGCTTCAGAAGCAGCGGTTGCTTCGTCCAGTAAAGAAGCATTAGCAATTTGCATTCCAGTTAGGTCGATCACCAAAGTTTGGAAGTTGATAAGTGCTTCGAGTCTTCCTTGAGCTATTTCAGCTTGGTAAGGTGTATAAGCTGTGTACCATCCTGGATTCTCAAGAATATTCCTTTGAATCACACCAGGCACTATTGTTCCATAGTAGCCCATACCGATGTAAGATTTGAAAATCTTGTTCTGAGAAGCCATCGTTTTCAAGTCATTTAAGAATTGAAATTCAGACTTGGCAGGAGGCAGATTCATTGCCCTTCTCAATCTGATACTTTCCGGTACAGTTTCGTCAATAAGTGTATCAACACTATCAGCACCAATCACTTCAAGCATCCCCTTGATTTCAGAAGCATCGGGGCTGTTATGTCTGTCCTCAAATTTTGGGACTTGGTTCAAATCAATTTTCATCATTTTCGAATTCCAATAAGTTCTAATTTCCTCTCTTCCAAAAGATGCACAAATGTAATTGACAACGGATTGATTTCCTTGTATATCAGATCAAAAAACCCTGCCGTTGGAATAAGAAAATGGATACTGTTTTAACAATTATGTTTAGTTTTAGCATGCAAAAAAATTGTAGTAACAAATTGTTTATAATATGAGGAAATTAAAGGCATCCATTTTAGGATTGTTAGTCTTAAGCTTTGCAGCCACAGCACAAGATGCTTCTGTAAAATACGCTAAGACCATTACACCAGAGGACATGAGGAGTAAACTTACCATACTTGCTTCTGATGAATTTGAAGGTAGAGAGACTGGTACTGAAGGCCAGAAGAAGGCTTCTAAGTTTCTAGAAGATTTTTATAAGAAAATCGGACTTCAAGGACCTGTTGATGGAACCTATCGTCAGAAATTCAGCATGTACCAATCAGACTGGTCTGAAGTCTATGTAAAGGTAAAAGGGAAGAAGAAAATGAATGGAGTAGATTTCATTTTCTCTGGCAGCGCCAACATGGACAAAGAAATGAAGCTTTCTACCGTATTCATCGGTAATGGCGATGGCCTAGCTGACATGGATGTCAAAGACAAAGGCGTTATGGTTACTGCTTTCTCAAGAGAGCTTTTAACAAAAATAAATGAAGCTGGCGCAAAGGCAATCTTTAGAATGAGTGCCAATGATGAGCAGTTTATGCAAACTATGCCTCGTCAAGCAAGAAGATCTATGAAAAGTAGATTGAGGTTTGACAAAGAGTTAGGGGCAAATCAAAGCATGATTTTCAATATCACTAAGGAAATGGGTGCTCACCTATTGAATTCATCTGTTGAAAAGATTGATGCTGCGGCAGATAACCCTGCTAGCATTAAGCCAAGTACTATTCGTCTGATGGTTCAAGAAAAGCTTGTAGAGCTAGGTACTGAGAACATGATGGCTTTCTTAGAGGGTACTGATTTGAAAGATGAGGTATTAGTTATTTCTTCTCACTACGATCACATTGGACAGAATGAGGATGGATCTGTAATTAACAACGGAGCTGATGATGATGGCTCTGGTACTACAGGTGTAATGGAAATTGCAGAAGCATTTGCTCAAGCAGCCAAAGAAGGAAACGGACCTAGAAGAAGTATTCTATTCCTAAATGTGACAGGTGAAGAGAAAGGACTTTTAGGTTCAGCCTATTATGCTGACAACCCAATCTTCCCTCTAGAGAATACTGTCAACAATCTTAACATTGATATGATTGGCCGTGTAGATCCTGATCATGAGAATGACAGAGACTATGTTTATGCTATTGGCTCAGAGAAACTTTCAAGCCACTTGAAAATCATTTCTGAGTATGCAAACATTACATACCTAGGAATGAATTTGGACTATCGTTATGATGATCCTGCAGATAAAAATAGATTCTACTATCGTTCTGATCACTATAACTTTGCAAAGAAAGGTATTCCGATCATTTTCTACTTCAACGGAACTCACGCTGACTATCACCGTCCTTCTGA
>Ga0075118_10000166_pt1 | contig 65434 bp, 54 predicted proteins | sample AntAceMetag02UKE_FD_69794 | JGI IMG/M metagenome (GOLD analysis project Ga0075118, IMG submission 69794) | Saline lake microbial communities from Ace Lake, Antarctica - Antarctic Ace Lake Metagenome 02UKE | ecosystem: Environmental > Aquatic > Non-marine Saline and Alkaline > Saline | place...
TAACGGTTCAGTTAGATGCTAACGGAAACGGAAGCATTACAGCAGAAGCTGTGAACAATGGTTCTAATGATGCTTGTGGTATTGCTAGTATAGCTTTAGACAATACGACTTTCGACTGTTCGAATGTTGGAGCTAACACTGTAACACTTACGGTAACTGATGTTAACGGCAATGTTTCATCTGAGACTGCAACAATTACAGTAGAAGACAACATTGCACCGATTGCAATCACACAAGCCTTAACGGTTCAGTTAGATGCTAACGGAAACGGAAGTATCACAGCAGCAGCAGTTGACAATGGAAGTAACGATGCTTGTGGAATCGCTAGTCTAAGTTTAGACAAAACGAGCTTCGATTGTACTAATGTTGGCGCCAATACTGTAACACTTACAGTAACCGATAACAATGGCAATCAATCAACAGCAACGGCAACGATTACTGTAGAAGACAACATTGCAGCAGAAGTAATCACAACAGATATCACAGTTGAGTTGGATGCTAACGGATCAGCGACTATCACTACAGACATGATCGACAATGGCTCGAACGATGCCTGTGGAATCGCCAGCTTAGCTTTAGATATCACTTCATTCGACTGTACAAACACCGGAGCGAACATTGTAACACTTACAGTAACTGATAATAACGGCAACGTAAGCAGTGCAGAAGCTACAGTAACAGTAATCGATGTGATTGCCCCAACAGTATTCACTCAAGACATCACGGTGGCCTTGGATGAGAATGGCGCTTATACGATCACCGCTTCAGACATCGATGCAGGAAGCTTTGACAATTGTACGTTTGATCTAACGATTGATAACAACGCCTTCGACTGTACAACGCTAGGAGCCAACACGGTTAACCTAACGGCAACAGACGCAAGTGGAAATATCACTACGGTTGCAGCGACAGTCACAGTGATCGACAATGCAGCACCAACGATTGTTGCCAACAACATCGAAGTATTCTTGGATGAGAATGGTAACACGAGCATTGTGGTAGCAGATGTTGATGGAGGTACTTATGACAACTGTGCAGTTGCGAGTGTGACGATCGACATAGATAGCTTCGATTGTACTAACCTAGGAGAGAACATAGTTACCCTAACGGCAACCGATGTAAACGGCAACGTTTCAAGCGGCCCAGCAGTAGTAACAGTGATCGATAACATCGCACCAACAGTAGGTGTTCAGAGCATCAGTGTTGATCTAGATGAGAATGGCTTTGCCAGTATCATTCCAGAAGACGTATTGCTCTATAGCGAAGCTGATGTATTGAGAGATACAGAGTGTGACCTAAGAAGCAGCACCTTGAAATATGTCATGAAGCTGAAAGGCGACAAGTATTCTAAAGGCCCTAGCTATGGCAAGAGCAAGAAGGATGATAAGAAAGATGACAAGAAGAGCAAGAAGGATGACGATGATGATGATGACGACAAGAAGAAGAAGGATGATGACGATGACGACAATGACGATGACGATGACGATGATGATAAAGATTCGAAGTACGCTCAGTATGTCTTTGACGGCACAGGCGGCAAACTCCTTAAGCGTCTAGACGGAAGTCTTTCAGTATCAGGAGTACTTGTTAACCAGAATGACCCATCAGATAGATATGATCTAGCGATCGAGTTAATTGGCGCTTATGATTATGCGACATGGAGTTCAATGGATAGAAAAGCCAAAGAGGTTAAATACGAAACCTATCACTTAGGCTGGACTTACTATACGATCTCATCAGGTAGCTTAACAGGAAGCGGTATCAATACAGGTACAACAGTAGACTTGAAAGACTACTCTTACAAAGAAGGTTTCCAATTAGGTAACTGGGCAAATGGAGATAATGGAGACGAAGGACTACGAGGTAAGTTTAAAGGCATCTCAGATGATGACTTCAAAGGCGAGCTTAAGCTAGATGTATCGAACTGCGAGTTACTACCAGTACCAGCAGGAACAGTATATACTAGTGATAACTGTAGCATTGTAGACTTCAGTTTCGATCAAGACAGCTTCACTTGTAATGACTTGAATGAGACGACAGTAATGCTAACAGCAACTGATCAGAGTGGTAATGCTACAACAGTCCCAGTAAGTGTGACAGTTAATGACAGAATCGCGCCAGTAGCAATTGCTCAGAACATTACGGTAAGCTTAGGGTCAAACGGAACAGTAACAGTAGACCCAGCCACGCTAGGTTATGAAAGCACAGACAATACAGATTGTGCACTGACCTTCAGCTTAGATAGAACCACATTTGATTGTGATGACATCGGCAAGGGTAGCTATTACTATGAAGACCATGATTGTGATGATGACAGACATAAGAACAAGAAAGGTAATGGTCATAAGTATGGAGACGATGATGATGACAACGATCCAGGCAACGGCAAAGCTTACGGACATAAGAAAGGTGCTAAGAAGAAAGGCCACAGGGTAACATTAACAGTTACAGATGCTGCTGGCAACTCTTCAACCGCGACAGCTTATATCAACGTAATCGATGATGAAGCACCAGTGATCTCATCAGCACCAATCACAGTAGTGGTAGATGGTAAGAAGAAAGCTTACTTGTCTAAGTACGATGTAGAGGCAGCCGTAACAGATAACTGCAAGGTTAAGGATGTAGACTTCAAACGAGTGAAGTACGAGCGTAGCGATGCAGGCATGAATAGCGTAGCAGTAACAGCAACTGATTACTCAGGTAACAGTAGCACAGGAACAGTGATGGTCAATGTAGTTGACTTGAGCAGCTATGGTAAGTATGTCGACATGTGTTATGAAGGCAACAGCATCAGAGTTAAGAAGAACAAGGTTCAGAACTACTTGAGAAAAGGAGCTAGCCTAGGAAGTTGTCAATACACTGCAAGAGCAGGATCTACTGGTAAGACAGTAGAGGTGATGACAGACGAAGTCTTCTTCGCTCCAGAGCTTACTTTATCAAGCTATCCTAACCCAACGTCAGGATACACAGTGATCTCCTTCTCAAGTCAGATGGACGGTGCAGCAAGGGTAAGTATCCTAAGCACTAATGGTGTAGAGATGGACAAGCTATTCGATGATGAGTTAGTAGCTCAGCAAGAAGTAGAGATCGGCTATGAAGCAGGTAAGTTACCGAGTGGTATTTATATCATCAGAATGGTAACAGCAGGCGAAGTGAAGACCGTGAAATTAGTAGTCAGGAAGTAAGATTAGTAGTCAGTCAATTACTTCCTAAAGAATGGGCCTCCAGAAATGGAGGCCTTTTTTTGTATATAAAACAGAGCTGTTCAATTCAAGGAGAAGAGAATAGTAAATTGATATCAAGCATTTAATTCCACCTAAATGCCCTTATTGCCATTCACATTCCCCGTCCTTTTACTATAAGGCAGTTGAGCTTTACTTACATTTAATTAGTAAACTCATTTTTCTTTTATCAAATACAAAAACTCTATGAGAATCAATCGGAACAAGTTTGGACTGGTTGCTGCATTGTTGTTGCTGACTCAGGTGATCTGGGCACAGGACTATAACAATTCCAGTCAATTAGCTCAAAGACTCCGTGGTTTGGCCAGCTCCTCTGATGCCGCCACGTTGAAGTCAATCACAAAAACAGCAGGAGGCAATGACATCTGGATGCTCACTTTGGGTACTGGCGATGTTGATAATAAGCCTGCCATGGTAATTGTTGGTGGAGTAGAAGGAGCACACCTTTTAGGTGTTGAAATGGCTACGCAATTTGCCGAGGGCATTCTAAAGGACAATTTGGATGCACTTGAGAACACTACGTTTTATGTTTTTCCTAACATGAGCCCTGATGCAACCGCGCAATACTTTGCGAAGCTAAAGTATCAAAGAAGTGGTAATGGAAGGCAAACGGATGATGACCGAGATGGTAGCATTAACGAAGATCCATTCGAAGATTTGAATGGTGATGGTTTAGTGACTTGGATGAGAGTTGAAGACGCAACTGGCGATTGGATTACTCATCCTGCCGATGATCGTGTGATGATCAAAGCGGATAAAGAAAAAGGTGAAAAAGGAAGGTATAAAATCTTCACCGAGGGAATGGACAACGACAAAGACGGATCTTTTAACGAGGATGGCGAAGGCGGTGTTCATTTCAGAAAGAACTTTACGTTTGAGTATCCTTATTTCGTACCAGGTTCTGGAGAGCATTCAGTTTCAGAAAAAGAGAATAGAGCAATGCTCGATTTACTTTATACGAAATGGAATGTATATGGAGTATTTACTTTTGGTCCTGGTAATAACTTATCTACACCATGGAAGTATAACCGCGGTGGAGCGTCTAAAAGAGTAGTTACCAGTATTCTAGATGGTGATGCAAAGCTTAACAAGTTCGCTTCAGACGCTTATAATGACGCACTTAAATTGAAAGATGCACCAGCATCAGGACAGCAAGGTGGAGATTTTCTTCAGTGGGCATATTTCCATTTCGGAAGATTGAGCTTAGGAACACCAGGATGGTGGGCTCCAACTGTAAAGGGTGACTCTACGATGACCGCCAATAAGGATAAGAATCCAGAGGTTAACTACTTACGCTGGGCAGCGCAAGAGAACATTCAAGACTATTTTGTAGAATGGACAGCAATGACGCATCCTGACTTCCCTAATCAAAAAGTAGAAGTTGGCGGTATCGCTCCATTTAAAATGCTTAACCCACCAATTGCTATGGTAGGTGATGTTGCTAAAAAGAATACTGATTTCATTGTAGACTTAGCAGATATGCAAGCAAACGTTAAATTAATGAACCTAAAATCTGAATCTGTCGGAAAAGGCATGACTCGAATCACGGTTGATGTTTACAATGCCGGTACGTTACCAACACATACTCAAATGGGGGCTCGCTCTCGCTGGTTACGACCAATCAGAGTGGAAGTGAAACTATCAAACGGTCAAGAAGTAATTTCTGGTCGTAGAATCATGACTATGAGTAATATTGCAGGTGACGATTCTCAGCAAATCAGCTGGTTGATAAAGGGCAAGGGTTCAATAGAAATTGAGGCTGGTGCTCCGCATGCAGGAACAGACAACGCAACTGTAAACCTTAAATAAGAAGACCGATGAAAAGACATATAACAAACTTATTCGCTGGTTTAATCTTGGTAGGTTTAATACTACCGGCAACCAGCTTTGCTCAAAGTGCAGATGAAGTGTTCAGAGCAGCAGGCTCTCCACATGATCCTAAAGTGAATATCTCATTTAATAGATATTATACTGCTGAAGGAATCGCTGAAATAACCGATAAGATAGCAAAAGCTTATCCTGATTTAGTAAAGCGCGTATCTATAGGGAAGTCATATGAAGGCAGAGATATCTGGATGCTTCAGGTGACGAACTATAAGAAAGGGATTGCTGATAGAAAACCAGCTTTCTATGTAGATGGAAACATTCACTCTAATGAAATCCAGGGTGCTGAAATCTGTCTTTATACCGCATGGTACCTTACTGAGAACTTCGGTGATGTAGATTACATTAGAGAAATGCTTGATGACCGTATCTTCTATATTGTTCCAACCATCAACCCTGATGCGCGAAATAACTATATGAAAGAAGCCAACACAGGTAGCTCACCACGTTCAGGCATGTTGCCATTGGATGATGACCGTGACGGGCTAGTGGATGAAGACGGTCTTGATGACCTTGATGGTGATGGTTCTGTGACCAGAATGCGAAGAAAAAGTGAGTATGGTGATTTCATTGTTGACCCACTTGACCCACGTAAAATGATCCAAATCGGTCCTGATGATGTTGTGACAGCACAGCGTTACGAAATGTTAGGTTCTGAAGGTATCGATAACGATGGTGACGGAAGAGTAAACGAAGATAGACCTGGTGTTTATGATCCAAATAGAGATTGGGCATGGAAATGGCAACCTGATTACATTCAGCGTGGTGCATTAAAATACCCATTCAGTGCACCTGAGAATAGGGCTGTAGCTGATTTCGCTTTATCCAGACCAAATATTGCAGGAGCACAGAGTTTCCACAATTCAGGAGGTATGATCTTAAGAGGTCCTGGCGCTGAAGAGGATTTGGCGACTTATAATCGTGCAGACATTAGAATCTATGATGCAATCGGTAGAAAAGGGCAGAAAATGCTTCCTGGTTACCGTTACCTAACCGTTTATAAGGATTTATACTCAGTGTTCGGTGGTGAGCTTGACTGGTTCTACGGCAGTAGAGGTGTATACACTTTTACAAATGAGATCTTCAGTAGTTTCGCCTACTACAAAAATCCAAATGCTGGTCGTGATCAAGGATATGATTTCGATAAGGAGTTATTGGCAAATGATGCATTTACCCCTTGGGCTTCTTACAATCACCCAACTTATGGTGAAATAGAAATTGGCGGATTCAAAAAGAACTTTGGACGTGCTACACCAGGTTTTATGCTAGAAGAAGAGCTGCATAGAAATATGGCTTTCGCTTTATATCATGCACATCATATGCCGAAGCTGAGCATTGATAAGGTGTCTGAAAAGGATCTAAGTGGTGGACTTAAAGAAGTAACTGTCATCATCAAGAACGATAGAATGATGCCAACACACGCTTCTCAAGATTTGAAATATAAAATTGAGCGACCTGATTTTGTATCGATTTCAGGTGTAGATGTTCAAGCGGGCATGATTGTTCAAGACATTGACTTAGGGCTTAGTACAGAGCAAAAAGTGAACCCTGCGAAAATGGTATTAGCCAATATCCCAGGAAACAGTACAGTAACCCTTCGTTGGATTGTCAGCGGAAAAGGAAAGTACACCATAACCGTGGATAGTGCTAAAGGAGGCTTGATTACTAAGTAGTCTTCACGCGAACATATTGAAAGCCAATCCGAGTAATCGGGTTGGCTTTTTTTAATCCATTTCAAATAGCAAGTTCTGATGCACAGAGCTCAACTCTTGAAAGGTCTTAGTATTGCCTTGGGTTTTGGCAAGTGCCATTCCATCTTCATAGACTTTTATGGCTTCTTCCTCTTTTTCGAACGCCTCTAGCAGTTGACCTGCATGATAATAGGTAGGGAGATAGTCAGAATGACCCTTGAGTAGCTTTTGGAATAAAACCAATGCTTCCTCTGGTAACTCTTCTAAGTATTCACAAGCCAAGCCATAAGAATTGAAGGGATCAGTAGGGTCTTCGGCAATGTACTTTTTCAGTAAGTCAATACGTACTTGATTCATTCGACTTAGTTCGTTTTTATTTACTTGTTTATTGGCTATCTTCGAGGCAAATTTAGACATCTAAATGTCTTTATTGGCGATTATTTAGTAATAGTTAGGTAAAATCTAAACTAGTTAAGCGCTCATTCAGTTGACATAGAAATCATTTAAATCAATAAGTAAGCATGAACATATTAGTTTGTATCACACATGTTCCTGATACTACTTCACGAATTGCTTTTACCAATAACAGCACTGAGTTTGATAAGAACGGTGTGCAGTTCATCATAGGTCCTTATGATGATTATGCTTTGGCAAGAGCCGTAGAGTTGAAAGAACAGAGCGGGGGAAAAATCACAGTACTAAACGTTGGCGAAGCTGATAGCGATCCAACCATTAGAAAAGCCTTGGCTATTGGAGCCGATGAAGCCATTCGTGTGAATGCCTTCCCATCGGATTCATTCTTTGTAGCAAATCAGATTGCTGCAATTGCCAAAGAAGGAAATTACGATTTGATCTTGATGGGCCGTGAGTCTATCGATTTCAATGGAGGCATGGTGCATGGTATGGTAGGAGAGTTGTTGGGATTACCTTCATTCTCACCTGTGATGCAACTAGAAGTTGATGGTACTAACGCTAAGATCACTAGAGAGATCGAAGGTGGTAAAGAGAAACTTGAGGTTTCGCTTCCATTTGTAGCAGGTTGTCAAGAGCCGATCGCTGAGTGGAAGATTCCTAATATGAGAGGAATTATGTCTGCTAGGACAAAGCCATTAAACGTAGTGGAGCCTTCTGATACGAGTACGCATAGCACTATTTCTGCCTATGAGTTGCCACCAGCAAAAGGCGCTGTTAAAATGATTGATGCCGACAATGTAAGTGAGTTGGTTGACTTGTTGAGAAACGAAGCTAAAGTAATCTAAGAGATATGTCAGTTTTAGTATTTATAGAAACCGAAGACGGAAAGATTAAAAAATCTTCTAGAGAAGCGATCACTTATGGTGCTGCTTTGGGCGAAGTGACAGCTTTGGCATTGGGTACGGTTAGTGCCGAAGAATTAGCAACTGCTGGAAAAAATGGTGCAACTAAAGTTTTACATGTTGCAGATGAGCGATTGAATGACGGTTTAATTCAACCTTATGCAGAGGCTTTGTCCGCTGCAGCGATCGAAGTTGGTGCAGATATTATCGTTACAGCAAAGTCATCTTTGGCTGACGCTGTTGTCGGTAGAGTTTCAATGAAATTGGGTGCCGCATTAGTCTCTAATGTTGTTGCGTTACCTGATACCTCCAATGGTTTCCAGGTGAAGCGTAGTATTTACACTGGTAAAGCATTCGCGAATGTGAATATGACTACCGATAAGAAGATTCTTGCCATCAAAAAGAATGCGGTCGAAGTCAAAGAAGATGGTGGAGCAGCTACAGTAGAAACATTCAGTGTAACACTTGACGATAGCTTATTTGGATCAAAAATTACTTCTACAGAAAAGGCTGAAGGGGATGTACTGCTTCCAGAAGCAGATATTGTAGTCTCAGGAGGTCGTGGTTTGAAAGGACCAGAGAACTGGGGAATCATTGAAGATCTAGCGAAGACATTGGGTGCCGCGACAGGTTGTTCAAAGCCAGTCTCTGATATGGATTGGAGACCTCATCATGAGCACGTAGGACAAACTGGTGTAAAGGTTAGCCCAACGTTATACATTGCAGTTGGTATTTCAGGTGCTATTCAGCACTTGGCAGGTGTCAATTCTTCTAAGTATATTGTCGTGATTAATAAAGACGAAGAAGCACCGTTTTTCAAGGCTGCCGATTATGGTATCGTTGGAGACGCATTCGAAGTCTTACCTAAATTGAATGAAGCGCTTAAGGCGGCACTAGCTTAGAATTTTTTAGCATTGAGTAAGGTAGAGATTGAAATTATTGGGCTTTCATCAAGCCAGTCCCAGACTACGGGTTCTTTTGCTTTAGTATTAGGCGAGGTTGAGGGGGAAAGAAGATTACCCATTATCATAGGCATGTTTGAAGCGCAAGCAATTGCGCTTGAAATAGAAAAGATAACACCGAACCGCCCGATGACGCATGACTTGTTTAAGTCATTTGCTCATGGATTTGGCTTTGAGGTAACTGAAGTTATTATTTCAGACCTTAAAGAGGGAGTTTTCTTTGCTAAAATCGTCAGTACAGATGGGGTCAAAACTATCGAGGTTGATGCAAGGCCTTCAGATGCAATCGCTATTGGAATTCGATTTGAGGTACCGTTTTATACACAAGAATCTGTATTGGCAGAAGCAGGGATTATTTTGACAGACGAAGAAGAACTGTTGAATGAGGAGAATGAAGACCCGATACTTCCGTCTAAATCTGATGATAGGCTTCAAGACTTTTCGTTAGAGAAACTCAATGAAATGTTAGATGAAGCACTCAAGGCTGAAGATTATGAGGGTGCTGCCAAAATCAGAGACGAGATAAATAAAAGAAGTTAATTCATACAGAGGTTGTCTCAAGAGTTAGTGACGTCATCCTGAACTTGTTTCAGGATCTATCATCAACTAGCAACCAAAGACAGTTGATTCTGAAACAAGTTCAGAATGACGAGTTTTGGGCTTTGAGACAATCTCTTTTTTATGCTTTTTGCAAAATGGATATCATAAGAGCAATCATTGGTCTGTTAGTTCTGGTAGGGATTGCCTATTTGCTTTCAGGTAATAGGAAAGCGATAAGCTGGCGCCTGGTTGGAGTAGGTGTTGCTATGCAAGTGGTGATTGCTTTATTAATATCTGAAGTGCCTTTTGTTAAAACCATGTTTGACTTTGTAAGTCGAGGGTTCGTCTCTTTCTTAAGCTTTGCCTTAAATGGTGCCGAGTTTCTTTATGGTGACTTAGCTAAAAATAGTGATGCCATAGATGGAGTAGGGCATAGCTTGGGCTTCCTCTTCGTGTTTCAAGCCTTACCAACCGTTATATTCTTTTCAGCCATCACAGCTGGACTTTATTACCTGGGGATTCTTCAAAAGATCGTTTATGTATTCGCTTGGATCATGGCGAAGACAATGAGACTTTCTGGTGCAGAATCTATGTCTGCTGCTGGAAATATCTTCTTAGGACAAACAGAGGCACCATTACTTGTCAAGCCTTTTATCGCGGGCATGACCAAGTCAGAGCTTTTATGCTTAATGACAGGAGGGATGGCTACCATTGCTGGTTCTGTATTAGGAGCCTATGTTTCCTTTTTGGGCGGTGGCGATCCTGTACAGCAAGCCAAGTTCGCGACTTATTTATTGAGTGCTTCGATCATGAATGCACCAGCAGCCATACTCATGGCGAAAATCTTTCTTCCAGAAGAAGAAGAAGTCAACAAAGAATTAAAAGTCAGCAAAGACCAAATTGGTGTGAACGTAATTGACGCCTTGGCTGGCGGAGCAAGTGACGGATTAAAACTTGCTGCAAATATTGGCGCCATGCTTTTAGCCTTTATTGCTGTGATCTATTCTATTAACTGGATACTCGTAGATGGTATCGGAGCTTGGACAGGACTTAATACTTTCGTAATTGATAGCACCGATGGGGTATTTGATGGATTTAGTCTTCAATATATCCTAGGGCAGGGCTTTAGAGTCTTTGCCTTTGCGATGGGAGTAGACTGGTCGGAAACCCTTCAAGTAGGTAGTCTCATTGGACAGAAAACAGTAATCAACGAATTTGTAGCTTACCTCAGTCTTGCGGAAATGAAAGAAGCAGGTGTGCTCAGCGAAAAGGCCATTATCATTTCTACTTATGCACTGTGTGGATTCGCGAACTTCTCATCTATCGCCATTCAAATTGGTGGTATTGGCAGTTTAGCACCTTCACGTCAAAGTGATCTTTCAAGGCTTGGTATGCGCGCATTGATGGCAGCAACCCTTGCTACTATGATGACGGCTACGATTGCTGGGGCGCTTTTTGGATAACACTTTTCGCAAACTAATTAGCACTGTCCCCCTTTGGAGGGGGAAGCGAAGCTGGGGGAGGATTACTTCTCCATAACTAATCAGAAAATCCTCCTCCGTCCTACGGACACCTCCTCAAGAGGAGGACAGATATTGCTTTTTAGCTTAATAGCTCTTCACTTTTCCTATTGGTTTATTTGTATAGATTGCTGATTTTAAGCGTAACGGATTCAGAACTGTCGCTTTGTTTGACGAGTTAAACGAAACTGTAGTGGCACAGAGGATAGATTGCATTTCGATTTTTATATGTTGCTTTTGCTGTTCATCTTTATAAGACAGAAACTCAAATAATTTGACGATGAAAAATATTTTTTTACCTGAAACTACCGCTGAAACGATAGCCCGGATTGATCAATTGAATGCTGATTCGAAACCCGTATGGGGTAAAATGAATGCTGCTCAAATGCTCGCTCATTGTGCTGTCGCCTATGAAATGGTGTATACAGATAAGCATAAGGCACCTAATGGTCTTGTGAAGTTTATGCTCAAGGCTTTTGTCAAAAAAGGGGTTGTGAATGATGTACCTTTTAAAAGGAACCTAAGAACTGCTCCGCAATTCATTATTGCTGATGAACGAGATTTCGAAGCCGAAAAAAAGGCACTAATAGATTATATTAAAAAAACAGAAGCGCTGGGAGCCGATCATTTTGATGGAAAGGAGAATCTATCCTTTGGTAAGATGCCGCTCGATGAGTGGAATAATATGTTTTATAAACACTTAGATCACCACCTGACTCAGTTTGGAGTTTAATAGAAATTTGTTCTGTCGAACCGTACCTTATGTTGAAACAAGAAAGCCAGCTATATAGCTGGCTTTCTTGTTTTTGAAGTGATTATATCTTTACCCCAAAGCGATGTCCTGCTTAGTAAAAGGGATCTTATAGACTCTTCTACCTGTAGCACTGGCAATGGCATTTGCCAATGCGCCACCTGCTGGTGGTAGAGATGGTTCGCCTAATCCGGTTGGATCATTCAAACTCTCTACAAAGTGTACATCCACCTTCGGTGCTTCTTTGGTTCTAATCAATCTGAACTTATCGAAGTTACTTGCTTGAGGAGCACCATCAACAAAGGCAAAGTCACCGTACATAGCATGTCCAATACCATCCACAACACCACCTTGAATTTGGTTGATGGCCGCATCAGGGTTGATGACTATCCCGCAATCAACGGCAGTAGTCATCTTGGTGATTTTCGGTTGTCCACCTACTGAAGTGACATCTGCCACCTCTGCTACGTAAGTGTTGTGAGAATAGTAGGCACTAAAGCCTTTACTGACGCCTGCTTCTGGATTGCTCCAGTTGCCTTTCTCAGCTGCTAGCTTAATGACACCAATCATTTTTTCGGGTTCATAGTCGATGGAGCCAACTGGATTGGATTTGGCTCTTTCCAGTACATCTAACCGGACTTGGACAGCATCTATATTCATTTCCTTAGCCAGCTCATCGAAGAAGCTCTGTTCTGCAACAGCAAGGAAGTTGGTGATTGGTGCACGCCAAGCTCCAGTGGTGATATTACTATCTACATTGTGTGATTCCACTTTATAGTTTTCAATTCCGCCTGCTGGAAACCAGTTCTGTCTAGTTGTATTTCCCATTCTAATGCCGGCACCTGTTAAGTGATAGCCCGTGATTTCGCCATTTTTATAGGAAGCTCTGAATTTATATTTTGAAGCGGGGCGATAAGTACCTGCTGTCATATCATCTTCGCGGGAGAACTGCACTTTAACAGGTTTTCTAATGCTGTTTGAGATAGCAGCTGCTTCTAGTGCGAAGTCTCCATAAAGTCTTCTACCAAATCCACCACCCATTCTAGTCATGTCGAGCGTAACTTGTGCACCATCTCGCTTAAGTAGCCTTGCTATTCGTCCTTGGGTTCCTTGTGGCGTTTGTATTGGGCCAACCAATTCTACCTTGTCGTCCATCACATTGGCGAAGAAATTCATAGGCTCCAATGTGTTATGAGGTAGGAAAGGAGCTTCATAAGTTCTTTCCAATGTGCCGTCAGCTTCAGCAAACGCTTTTTTGATGTTGCCATCAGATCGCTTAACAGACTCACTATCGGAAATATCAAGTAGCCTAGTTAATTCTAGGTCGTGACCCTCTGTACTTTCTAGTTTCGATGATCTTTCCCATTCAGCTTTTAAGGCTTTCTTTCCTTTAAAGGCTGCCCAAGTATTTGTTGCGATCACCGCGATTTTCTCACCACGGATTGCTCGTTGTCCATCGGACTCATTATCATCAAAGGTGATTACATCAATCACACCCGTCACTTTTCGTGCTTCACTGTCATCAAAGGACTTCAGTTTAGTACCAAATGCTGGCGGTCTCATCACTGCCGCGATTACCATTCCTTCAACTTGGTAGTCAACACCGAAGACTGGTTTCCCAGTTACAATCTCGTGCATATCAACATTGGTTTTACTCTTACCAATGATTTTGAAAGTTTTTGGATCCTTTAGTGGAACTTCTTCAGGAATAGTTTCTGTAGCGGCTTTGGATGCTAATTCACCGTAAGACAGTTTTTTTCGACCATTCATCACATAGCCACCATCAGTAGTAAGGCTCGAAGCTTCTACTTCCCATTCTTTTGCAGCCGTGTTAATCATTAACTGCCTCGCTGTAGCACCTGCCATTCTTAAGCTTGTCCATCCTTGGCGAATAGACTGGCTACCTCCTGCCACTTGCCTTTGAAATGAGGCGCTATTTAAAGGGGCTTGTTTTACAATTACATCTTTCCAATCTACATCTAACTCTTCAGCCACGATCATTGGCATTGATGTTTTTACATTTTGTCCAATCTCTGGGTTAGGGGACATGATGGTGACTTGACCATTATCGGCAATGGACAAGAATGCATTCATTTCAAACCATTCTTTAGGAGCAGCTTTCTCCGCCTCCATCGGGTTACATCCCCAAGAGAAGCCTATCATTAAACCGCCACCCGCTAAAGCCGAGGCCTTTAAGAATGATCGTCTGTTGACTTGTGTTTTTACTATCGTCATCTTTCTATTCTTTAAAGGTTATAGTTGCTCAGCAGCCGTTGCGATGGCAGCTTTGATTTTATTGTAAGTTCCACAACGACAGATGTTGCCATGGGTGGCATCTTCTATTTCTTGATATGATGGGTTTGAATTCTTGCTTAATAAAGCAGCAGCATTCATAATTTGTCCAGTTTGGCAATAGCCACACTGTGGAACATCATGTTGCTTCCATGCTTCTTGCAATGGGTGATCACCATTTTCAGATAAGCCTTCAATTGTTGTGATATCATTTTCACCTACAGCAGAGACGGGAATTTGACAAGATCGAACAGCATTCCCGTTGAGGTGGACAGTGCAGGCACCACACTGACCGATGCCACATCCAAACTTAGTTCCCTTCATATCGAGCTCATCACGAAGTACCCAGAGCATTGGAGTATCCGCGTCTGCTTCGACTGACCTCGCCTTTCCGTTAATTTTTATATTATATGATGCCATAATGGATTGATTAGACTTGAATTTGAATAAAAGATAAGTGTTAATATGCCAAAATCATAGTCCAATATCTGCAAGCGGGTTTACTACATTGTTTCATAGTCGGAAGATAGACTTAATCCTATTAACACTTTACAAAATAAAAGAGTGAACGGAACTGCTATGGTCTCTAATAATACTATGGGCTTGAGACTTTACAATTCACTTTTTTGAGTGATGATATCAGAAAAATGCTTTGTACAACAGAATGTAAATAGTGTGTTTTCCATTACATACCTTGGTAAGGATTTCACCTAAATACAATACTATGAATCAATCTAATCATGCCAAGCGGGCGGGGGTTTTTGTACTACTTCTGACACTAAGTTTCACAGTATGTGCACAAGAAAATACGCCACTAAGAACTGTTCTATCCGACATCATGTCTGAGTCGGAATCTTATCAAGAATACAAGGTAATTAAGGCTTCAAAACTGCTGAATTTTCGAACGGCTATGAGCGATAGTATCAATGGTTATCAATTGCAGATAAAAAATCTTGAGATGTCAGTTGTCCAGACCAAAGCCGAACTCAAGACCATCCAAGCCGAACTTAATATCATTAAGGATAAACTTATGGTCAGTGAGCGTGAGAATGCCAAGATCGGATTTCTTGGTTTGTCAGTTCGAAAGGGCTTTTATAATGCTTTGGTTTGGTCGATCATTGCGCTACTAGCAACCATTGTTATGGTGGTGTATACGCGTATAAAACACGTTTGCAGTGTTGTGAAACGAGTTAAGTCGGCCTATTCTAAAATTGTGGATGAGTACCGACATCAGCGTTTTCAGGCTACTGAAAATCAGATCACTTTACGAAGAGAATTACAAACCGCACTGAATAGGTTAGAGACTATAGAAAGTGGGGTAAAGCAATAAAAGTTATGATCATTAGTAGTGTCGAAGGTGCGTTGATCTGCATCAAAAAGCCTATTCGGACGGAATGGGCTTTTTTTATGCCTAAAAAAAGCCTGCTCCAAAGGAACAGGCTTTCACTTCACTGATAGTTAAGCGTTTATTTGTAGTCTTCTCTTGGCTTAGGAGATCCTGCCATGATTTCTTCATTAGCATAAGACTCAAACTGACTGAAGTTCTTCTGGAACATTCTTGCTAGTTTGTTAGAAGTCTCATAGAATCCATTATCGTTTTTCCAAGTCTCTCTTGCACTTAAAATTTCGCTAGGCACACCTGGGCATGTCATTGGAATTTCAGCTCCAAAGATGGAATGTTTTCTATAACCAACATTATCTAACACACCAGATAATGCAGCAGAAATCATCGCTCTTGTATATTTCAATTTGATTCTTGACCCAATACCGTAAGGTCCACCTGTCCAGCCAGTGTTGATCAGCCAAACATTCACAGCATTCTCTTCCATTTTCTTACCGAGCATTTCAGCATACGCGGTAGGGTGAAGCGGCATAAATGGTGCTCCAAAGCAAGCAGAGAATACAGGCTGTGGTTCCGTTATACCAGCTTCAGTACCCGCTACTTTTGAAGTGTATCCAGAAATAAAATGGTACATCGCCTGACCTTTGTTCAACCTCAATAGTGGAGGCATTACACCAAAGGCATCGCACGTCAAGAAGAAGATATTCTTAGGAATACCGCCAATCGATGGCTCTGCAATGTTATTGATATGGTTAAGAGGGTAGGATACTCTTGTGTTTTCTGTCACCTCAGTATTACTGAAGTCTACATTTCTAGTTCCAGGATGGAACCTAGTATTTTCTACAATTGCACCATACTTAATCGCTCTGAAAATATCTGGTTCGTTTTCTTCCGTAAGGTCGATCGCTTTTGCATAGCAACCACCTTCAAAGTTGAAAACATTCTTAGAAGTCCAACCGTGTTCATCATCACCAATTAGTAGTCTATTTGGATCTGCAGATAATGTTGTTTTACCAGTGCCTGAAAGGCCAAAGAATACTGCTGTATCGCTTTTCTCAATACCCATGTTAGATGAACAGTGCATTGGTAGAACGCCATCCTCAGTTGGTAATAAGAAGTTAAGTACTGAGAAGATTCCTTTTTTCATTTCACCAGAGTACTCAGTTCCTCCGATAAGGATCATTCTCTTAGTAAAGTTTACAATGGCAAAGTTTTCTTGTCTAGTGCCGTCAGTTGCTGGATCAGCTTTAAATTCTGGGCAACAGATGATTGTAAAGTTTGGCTCAAAGTCGGGAAGCTTGTATGCTTCTGGTCTGATGAACATGTTGTAGCAGAACAAGTTGTGCCATGCCATGGAATTAACCACTCGTAACTTAAGCCTATGTGTTTTGTCGGCACCAGCATAAGCATCTCTAACGTAAACCTTGCGGTCTTCAAGATGAGTGATCATCTTTTTATGAATCTTATCGAAAGACGCTGGAGAGATTCCAATATTGATATCGCCCCACCAAACCTTTTCTTCGGTAGACTCATCTCTTACAATGAATCTATCCTTAGGCGAACGACCTGTGAACTTACCAGTATCGCACATGAGTGCGCCTGTGTCCGTCAGGTGACCCTCACCGTTTATAATGGCTTCTTCGATGAGTTCGGTTGGTCCAAGGTTCCAGTGTGCTTCTTTAACTTTAATTCCGGCTGTTTCGAGCCCAGCCTTGTTGGATTTTATTCCAGATTCTAGCATGTCTTTTGGTTAATTACTCTCTTAGTGAAAACGATTGCAAAGGTATGTATTGGTGATTAAAATACCTCCTAAATATTGTTGAAATACTCTTTGGGTACTGACTTTTTGATTAAAGGGAATCAGTTAAAACTGACGGTAAGTACCATTTATGAAAATACGATTTGTAAAATGCTTTGGGGCGTGTTAGATTCATGGGTTATTCTAAAACGAAAAAATTAACTATGTCAGATCAGAAGACGATTTGGGGGCACCCTAGAGGATTGGCAACCCTATTTTTTACTGAAATGTGGGAGAGGTTTAGCTACTACGGTATGCGGGCCCTGCTCATTCTATTTATGGCCACTGCTGTGTCAGATGGTGGTTTGGGCTTCGATGATAAAACATCAGGAGCAATCTATGGCCTTTATACCATGGGGGTTTATTTGCTCGCTTTGCCTGGAGGTTGGTTAGCCGATCGCTTATTCGGTCTAAAGAAATCTGTCTGGTATGGTGGTATTATCATCGCCCTTGGACACTTTACTATGGGTATTCCTGGTATACTTCAGGTATTCTCAGATACTACTGAGAGAGTTGAACTCAGTGCACTTGATACGAATGCCTTTTTCCTTGGCCTTATTTTGATTGTGATTGGTACAGGGTTACTTAAGCCAAACATTAGTTCTATTGTAGGACAGTTATATGCACCTGGAGACAGTAAGCGTGATGCGGGATTCTCCATATTCTATATGGGTATAAATATTGGAGCCTTTGCTGCACCGCTTTTAACAAGTTCTGTGGCTGAGTACAACTGGCACTTAGGCTTCGGTCTTGCTGGTTTTGGTATGGTATTGGGCCTCATTCAATATCGATTGACATCAGGTACACTAGCGGATGTGGGGAATGCTCCTGTTTTTGAAACGGTAGAAGAGAAGGACTCTCAAAGCACTTTGAAAAAGGTCACTACAGCAATTGTAGGTGTCTTGGGCTTAGTGCTAGTCTTCATGTTCACAGGAGTAATTAATGTAGATGCTAGTCGTATCGCTAATGCCTCTGGTATTGTCATTGCCATTGTAGCCTTCTCCTACTTAGCCTACATTATTGTCTTGGGCGGTTTAGAACCAGCCGATAGAAAGAAAGTAATTGCCATGGGGATAGTATTTATCTTCTCGGCTGTATTCTGGTCAGGTTTTGAACAAGCTGGGTCTACGCTGAATCTTTTTGCTGAACGCTTTACCGATCGGACAATGTTTGGTTGGGAGATGCCAGCAGGATGGTTTCAATCTGTGAACTCTACCTTTATCATTCTTTTTGCACCTTTCTTTGGTGCAATGTGGATTTGGCTAGCGAAAAGAAATTTTGAGCCAAGTTCTCCATTGAAATTTGCTTTCGGACTATTCGGTGTAGCTGCTGGTTTCTTTGTAATGTATTTTGCAGCGAAGATTGCTGCTTCAAGAGAAATGGCAGCCCCAACGTGGTTGATCTTTACCTATTTGTTCCATACTTGGGGTGAATTGAGTTTAAGTCCCGTTGGCTTGAGTTTGACTACTAAGCTTGCACCTAAGGGTTATCAAGGTCAAATGATGGGGATCTGGTTCCTATCTGTTGCGCTGGGTAATTTGTTGGCAGGGCTGATTGCTGGTGAGGCAAGTGGAGGAGATGCTGAAGCATTGTCTAATATGCCGTCACAGTACATGACTATTGTCTTGACGACTTTTGGTGCGGCACTCTTACTATTAGCACTTAATAAACCACTGAGGAAACTCATGGGTGATGTGCATTAAAACATTCAAAGCCCCGTAAGGGGCTTTTTTTTAGACTTAAAAATAAACTATCATGAAACACAATTTTAAAAAGTATAGTCTTTATCTCGTGTTATTGCTATTTGTAGCAACGGCCTGTGATACAGCTAAGGATTCGTCTTCCGATGAATTCAATATTGATTACAAAAAGTACACCTTAGAAAACGGTTTACAAGTAGTCCTTCATCAAGATACTTCTGACCCAACCGTAGCGGTGGCAGTACTCTATCATGTGGGATCTAATAGAGAGAAAGTAGGAAAGACTGGTTTTGCTCACTTTTTTGAACATATGCTTTTCCAAAACTCCGAAAATGTAGGGGCAGGAAACTTCATTAAGAATATGAATGACCTTGGGGGCACGTTCAATGGGGGTACTTGGACGGATGGTACTGTCTATTTTGAGACCGTACCGAGCGATGCATTAGAGCAAGTACTTTGGATGGAGTCAGATAGAATGGGATTCTTTATTAATACAGTGTCTGAGTGGGGGCTTGAAAACGAGAAGCAGGTTGTAAAGAATGAGAAACGCCAAGGGGTTGATAACAGGCCTTATGGACATAAAGAATATGTGCAGTTGACAAATCTTTACCCTGAAGGCCATCCTTACAGCTGGGATGTGATTGGAAGCTTAGAAGACTTACAGAATGCGACTATCTCGGATGTAAAAGAGTTCTATGAGCAATGGTATGGAGTTAATAACGCCACATTGGTAATTGCCGGTGACATCGATGAAGCAGAAGCAGAAACTTTAATAGAGAAGTACTTTGGTGAGCTAGTTCCTCGTGCAGACGTAGAAACAATTGAGCCGAGACCTGCGGTGTTGAGTGCAAACAAGTTATTCTTCCACGAAGATAAATTCGCCAACCTTCCTGATTTAGAGATGGTGTGGCCAACAGTTGAGAAGTATCACCCTGATATGTGGGCTTTAGATCTATTGGGACAAATATTGACGGATGGAAAGAAATCAGCCTTGTATAAAGTGATTGTTGAAGAAAAGAAACTCGCACCGTCAGTATTTGCATACAACGGCTCAAATGAAATTGCCGGAACCTTCAAGCTAGGTGCGCGTGCTTTTGATGGTGTTAATCTGAATGAGTTGAAAGCCGCTATGGACGAAGCATTTGCTAAGTTTGAAACGGATGGTTTTTCTGATTCTGATTTAAACAGAATTAAAATCGGTTTGGAAACGAGCGTTTATAACTCGGCATCAAGTGTCTTCAATAAAGCTTATCAACTGGCTGACTATAATACTTTTGCTGGCGACCCAGGCTTTATCAAAGAAGATCTTCAGAACAGCCTTGATGTTACGCGAGAAGATATCATGCGTGTTTACAACAAGTATATCAAAGGTCAGAGTTTCCTTGCAACAAGTTTTGTGCCTGTTGGCCAAACAGACTTAATACTTGAAGGCTCAGTTAGGGCTTCTGTAGTTGAAGAAGCCATTGTTCAGGGTGCGGAAGGTAATGTTGATAAATTCGAAAAGGATGTGGAATTTGTAAAGACAGCATCTAAAATCGACAGGAGTACAGCACCAGCGCTTAAAGGTGAATTGAGTTTTACTCCGCCTTCAATCACTAAAGATCAATTGGCTAATGGAATGGATGTGCTACACATCTACCAAGATGAATTGCCAATGGCACAATTTAGTATTCGTCTGAAAGGAGGGATGCTTCTTGACAATCCTGATATGGTTGGCACTTCAGCACTTCTAGATAATATGATGATGGAAGGTACTGCCAATAGAACACCATTAGAGCTACAAGAGGCCCTTGGTCAATTGGGAGCTAGTGTGAGGATATTTACCTCTCAAGAGTACATGACCATTTCAGGTAACTCTTTAGCTAAAAATTACGATGAGGTATTAGCCATAGTACATGAGGTGATCACTCAGCCACGTTGGGATGAAGATGAGTTTGCGAGAATCAAGAGTTCGGCATTGAATTCGATTCAACAAAATAACGCGAACCCGAATGCTATCGCTTCGAAAGTCTTTAATAAAGTACTTTATGGAGAGGATCATATTTTTGCAAATCCAGTATCAGGTACTGCTTCTTCGGTGAGTAAAATTACCCTAGATGATCTTAAGGCCTATTACGAGCGTAACTTTTCGCCCTCAGTGACTTCTTTCCACTTTGTAGGGGCTATTGAGCAGGCAGATGTTGTGAAGTCGTTGGAGATTTTCAATGATTGGAAAAGTAAAGAAGTTGAGTTTCCGGTTTATGAAATCAAACCTCCTTCTTTAGATTCAAGAATCTACTTCGTGGATTACCCTGAGGCAAAGCAGTCTGTCATCAACATTGGTCGCGTGAGTATGGAAGGTGATAATAATGACTACGCTGCCGCGACTATGGCGAACTATAAGTTAGGCTCTGGATCTGGTTCTATTCTGTTTAAGAAATTGAGGCTTGAAAAAGGCTATACCTATGGCGCTTATTCTAACTATTCAAGAAAACAAAATGGTACTTCTTTCACAGCGGCATCTAGCGTTCGGAGTAACGTGACCAAAGAGTCTGTGGAGTTGTTTAAGGAGATCTTAGATAATTATGGGAGTGATTTTTCAGCAGAAGACATGTCCTCCACTAAAACTTCAATCCTCAGAAGTAATACACAGTCTTATGAGACACTTGGTAGTTTGGTCGGTATTCTTCAGAATATATCAACGTATGACTTACCTCTCGATTATGTAAAGAAAGAGGAGGCTACTTTGAAATCAATGGATGTGGCTGAAGCCCAACGACTAATTGCAGAATACATGAATCCTGATAAACTCATATATGTTGTTGTTGGAGATGGTAAGACGCAGCTAAAACGATTAGACAATATTGGGTTGGGGAAACCAGTACTTGTCAATAAGGATGATGAGAGTTTAGTGATAAAGAAGTAGTCACTATTTAGGTATAAAAAGAACGCTCTTTCAGTTGATGGGAGAGCGTTTTTTGCGTTTCAATCTCAATAGTTTCAAAACGGAATTTCCTTGTGTCATTAGATCAATTCAATCAAAAGATTACCTTCGCACCGAAATGAACATTTTAGACTTAATTTATGGACTTGACCTAACAGGAACCTTTGTTTTTGCTGTTAGTGGTTGGCTATTGGCGTCTAAAAAGCAGTTAGATTTTTTTGGAGCATCTGTCATCGCATTTGTAACCGCTATTGGTGGAGGCACAATTCGAGATTTACTCATTGCTAGTCAGCCCGTAGGTTGGTTGGAAGATGTGAATTACCTCTTAGTGATCGGCTTGGGAATATTGGCGGGAATGTTCTTCAAGAAGGTTTTTGAACGCTTAAGAAAAACGATGTTCCTTTTCGATTCTATCGGAATAGGTTTGTTTACGATTCTCGGTATTCAAAAGACACTTGCCTTCGGACTTCCTCCGGTTGTTGCACTGATTATGGGTACCATATCAGCAGTTTTTGGAGGTGTGTTAAGAGATACTTTAGTGAACGAAATACCCTTAATCTTTAGAAAAGAGATTTACGCTACAGTTTGTCTAGCAGGAGGAGGCCTTTATTTATTGCTTGAGCAAATCAATCTTCAAGCTGATTTTCAAATCATCATTACTATCGCTTTTATTATAGCAATAAGGATATTGGTAGTCGTTAAAAACTGGTCTCTACCTTCACTTAAGTAATCTATTATTCATAGACTACTTTATCAGGAGATTCGAACCATTGTGCATACCTGTCTTTGTGAATTGCTTCGACTCTATTTCGTTTTACTTTCAAAGTAGGGGTTAAGAGACCATTGTCTACAGACCAGTCTTCATCCATTATGATCACCTTGGCAATTTTCTCGAAATTTTCGAGGCTAGGATTAAGCTCTTTGACAGTACCCATTAGAGACTTCTCTAATTCATCTTTACTTTTTGGTTTCCCTAGTTCAGATACTACTACCAGCGCAATTGGTTGAGGAATACCAGTTCCTACAATACAGACCTGATCAATATCTCCGTTTTTCAATAATTCCAGTTCAATTGGAGCAGGACTAATGTACTTGCCTTTGTCTGTCTTAAATTGATCTTTGATGCGGCCAGTAATGGAGAGATAGCCATCATGATCGAACTCACCAATGTCACCAGTTCTTAAAAAACCGTCAGCTGTAAACATCTCAGCTGTTTTTTCTGGCTCTTTAAAATAGCCTTGCATTAGACATTCACTTTGAATTAGTATTTCACCTTCACCAGATAGCTTAGATGTGACACCTGGCAACGGTCTACCAACAGTGCCAAACTTGTTAGCGCCTGGTAGGTTGAAATGAGACATGATACAATCTTCCGTCATACCGTAGGCTTGACTGATTTCTATACCAAGTTTAGCGTACCATTCTTGTAAATTTTTTGAAATCGGTGCTGCTCCTGAAAAATTGGCCACGGATGCTGATAAGCCAAGTTTTTGCCTGATTTTCTTCTTTATGATATTACCTATAATCGGTAGGCCAGTTAGGCGATCGAGTTTCTTCTGAGGCATTTTTTCAAGTAGCTTTTCCTGAAATTTTTGCCAGATTCTAGGCACACCAAAGAAAGTTTCTGGTTGCACTAAGGCAAGGTCTTCACCAAACGTAGCCAATGACTCTGGAAAGCTGACTGCTGCACCACGGTAAATCGCAGATAGTTCAATGCCTGCTCTTTCAGCAATGTGCGTCATAGGTAGGTAAGAGAAGTAACGTGGCTGGCTGGGTAGTTTAATGGCCGCTATAGCGGTATTGATGAGTGTGTTGAAAGTTCCAACGGTGTGCATCACGCCCTTTGGGTTGCCTGTAGTCCCTGAGGTATACATGATTGTCATTAAGTCTTCGTCTTTTTGCTCCGTTAAACCTTCCATGGCCTGATTAGCTGCCACTAGTTTATCCCACCCATGTTGTTCCTTAATATCATATAGCTCAACTCCTATGATTGGGATCTCTGGTATACCAGATTTCTGCTGACTGTAATCATCTAGTTTTCCGACAATAATTGCTTTGGACTCACTATGAACTAATATTTCATGAATTGACTCTGCACCTAGCGTAGGATAGATGGGGATGGAGATACACCCAGCCATCATGATGGCGAGATCTGCCATGATCCAATGAGCACAATTCTTTGAGAGTAGTGCAACATGACTACCATTCGATAGCCCCATTCCGTTTAGCGCAGTAGCGATTTTTCGAACTTCTTGATCTGCTTCTTGATAGGTGTATTCTGTAAATACCCTATTGATAGGTTGACGTAAGAATGTTTTGTCAGGCGTAGTATTTACCCAATGGGCAAATGCCTCCAGAGGCGTATTGAATCTTTCCATAGATCGGTTAGGTTTTGGCTATCAGAAATATAAGAAAAAATATTTCGAGAATAAGGTAGAATTATTTAGATAGCCTATCCGATTCTGAAATTGACATCAATACTAGCGGATAGCTTGCTGCCTTGTTTGTTTGAACCATATTCAATAACGAACCGCTCCCACTTCCTGGAATCAAATTGGTCATTGGGCTGCGCTCCAATGACTTTTGTTTTTTATGCTCTAAGCAAGAAATAGTTTTAGTTCCTTCATTGCCGATTAGGATAAGAAGGGATGTAAATAATAGATATAATCCACCTGAGCTATCTCTAATAAACGATAAGCAACAAAAAAGCCTGACTCTTACGAATCAGGCTTTTGATCTATTTTATTGAGTGATAGGGGTATTACATCATACCACCCATGCCACCACCACCCATAGGAGGCATTGGCATTCCACCACCTTCTTCTTTTTCTTCAGCAATTACACACTCTGTGGTTAAGAGTAGTGCTGAGATAGAAGCAGCGTTTTCTAATGCTAAACGAGTCACTTTAGTAGGGTCAATTACACCCGCAGCGATCATGTTTTCGTATTTGTCGGTTCTTGCGTTGTAACCGTAATCACCTTTTCCGCCTTTTACTTCATTGACAACTACAGAGCCTTCGCCACCAGCATTGGCAACAATAGTTCTAAGAGGAGCTTCAATAGCGATTCTGATGATGTTCACACCAGTAGCTTCGTCATCGTTAGCCACTTCAACTTTGTCTAACGCAGCACCTGCTCTGATTAGCGCTACACCACCACCAGCAACTACACCTTCTTGTACAGCCGCTCTAGTTGCGTGCAATGCATCATCAACTCTATCCTTTTTCTCTTTCATCTCTACTTCAGTAGCAGCACCGATGTAAAGAATAGCAACACCACCAGAAAGTTTAGCTAAACGCTCTTGTAACTTTTCTTTGTCGTAATCAGACGTAGTGTTTTCGATTTGAGTTTGAATTTCCTTCACTCTTGCATCGATGTGAGCTTTTTCGCCAGCACCGTCAACAATCGTTGTATTGTCTTTGTCGATGTTTACTTTGTCTGCAGTACCTAGGTACTCCAACGTAGCATTTTCTAGTTTGTAACCTCTTTCTTCAGAGATAACAGTTCCACCAGTCAATACAGCGATGTCTTCCAACATAGCTTTTCTTCTGTCACCGAAACCTGGAGCTTTCACAGCAGCAATTTTCAAAGAACCTCTGATTTTGTTAACTACTAAAGTAGCTAGTGCTTCTCCGTCAACATCTTCAGCAATAATGACAAGACCTTTGCCGCTTTGAGCAACTGGCTCTAGCACAGGAAGCAATTCCTTCATTGAAGAAATCTTCTTATCGTAGATCAAGATGTATGGATTCTCCATCTCTACTTCCATTTTTTCTGTGTTAGTCACGAAGTATGGAGAAAGATAACCTCTGTCAAACTGCATACCTTCTACAGTTTTCACTTCAGTTTCAGTACCTCTAGCTTCTTCTACAGTGATGACACCGTCTTTACCTACTTTGTCCATCGCGTCAGAAATCATTTTACCGATTTCGTTGTCGTTGTTAGCAGAGATAGTACCTACTTGTTCGATTTCTTTAGATTCTTTGATTGGTTTTGATTGTGCTTTAAGGTCAGCAACGACAGCAGCAACTGCTTTGTCGATACCTCTTTTCAAATCCATTGGGTTGGCACCGGCAGCTACATTTTTAATACCCGCACCATAGATAGCTTGTGCCAATACAGTTGCAGTAGTAGTTCCATCACCAGCGTCATCAGCAGTTTTTGAAGCTACCTCTTTGACTAGTTGTGCACCCATGTTTTCGATTGGCTCAGAAAGCTCAATTTCTTTTGCTACTGAAACACCATCTTTAGTTACGGTAGGGGCACCGAATTTTTTGTCGATGATGACATTTCTACCCTTAGGACCAAGGGTTACTTTTACAGCATCAGCTAACGTGTCAACACCTTTTTTCAGGCGATCTCTTGCGTCATTATTAAAGAATAATTCTTTAGCCATTTCTTTATTGTTTTAGATTTTCAGTTTTGATTAAGAATTGATGATTGCGAAAAGGTCAGACTCTTTCATAATCAAATAGTCGTTACCTTCTACAGAAAGCTCAGTACCAGCATACTTGCCGTACAATACAGTATCACCGACTTTCACAGTCATTGGCTCGTCTTTTTTACCACTTCCTGCAGCTACTATCGTACCTCTCTGTGGCTTTTCTTTAGCAGTATCAGGAATAATTATGCCTGAGGCGGTTTTTTCTTCTGCAGCCGCTGGTTCTACTAGAACTCTGTCTGCAAGTGGAGTAATATTTACTTTAGACATTTTTACTTATCGTTTTAAGGTTTTGTTTCACAATACGCTTACCGCATCTGCACTTAATGTGCCAATCCAGTATTAGGAACTTTTGTCAGTTGATATGGCAATCGTTGTCAGTGTCAACTGTCAGATCTACTATCATTAATAGTGATTACTGACATAAAGGCAAAAAAAATCCCCACTCCGTAGCTACAGGGTGGGGATTTTTTAGATTCTTTTTAATTATTGACCAATCGTGTCTGTTGCCATTGGCTGAATACCACTTGTATCGGCCACGGCAGGAATTGTGGCCCCAGGCAGAGATTGTTGTGCGGCATCTATATTAGGGTTAGTCAATTGTTGCGTGCCATCATTCAGCGTGAGACTGGAGGCAAGGCTGAAGGTTATCAGTGCAACAATGAATATCCAAGTAGCTTTTTCTAACAAATCAGTAGTCTTCTTGACACCAATGATCTGTTGTGCTCCACCACCGCCAAATTGACTTGATAAACCACCACCTTTTGAATTCTGCATTAAAACGATCAGAATCAACAAAATTGCTATGATGATCGCTAATATTATAAATAACTTAAACATTCTTTTTCGACTTTATTTCCTCAATTCGGGCTGCAAAGTAAGTGCTTTTTTCAGGAAACTTCAAACTGAGTTTTTTATAAATATTTATTGCCTTTCTAGGCTTGCCTTGCATCGCCATTAATTTGGCTAATGTTTCGGTCTCAAAGGACTCTACATCCTTTATCGCTTTGCTTGCTAGATCTACTTGATTACTTGGTAAATCTGTTTGAGAGATCTTCTGCCGCTCTATGGAAGGCTCGTCCTTAATAAACTTCTCTATGATTTCCACCTGACTGATTACAGAGGGTTTTTTCTTTTCAGAAACTTCAGCCTCCTGTGTTTCTGTACTCGCCAGAAGTGCTTCAATTCGAGCCTTGGTAGCTTTAATGTCTAAAGTGGTTTGTTCTAATTCTGACGTACTTGTTGTTTCTTCCCCTTGTTCTTTTGGAATTTCAATTACTGGCGCTTTGTCTTCTTGGCGCTTAGTAATGAACTTGTAATCTCCACCAATAATTTCGTTTAGATATTCAGGGTTGGCGGAGTATGCGGCTGTCTTTTTTATAAACGCGTCAGTTTTTGGATGATTTTGGTTTTTTAATGCTTTAGCGATCACTACATACAAGCTCTGAAAATAAGGGTACTTCTTACGATACTCGTTTAATGCCTTGATGTCAACGTTAGTGACTAAGGAAGGGTCTGATAGTAAGGAGTTAAATCGTTCGCGGTCCACTTTTTTATATTAAAGCGCCTAAAGTAGGTTGAATATTACCACTGGGCAACAGAGGCTTGAAAAATATCAAAATATAGCTGTTCAAATATTTCTACTACCAAATCATCCTCAACAGCATTTAGTGTCGTATTTGCAGGATCATAGTCGGAAAAGAAGGTGAAGGCTTGCTGTAAATTCTCCTCTTCTTTTTTTGTGTTAGTAAAGACCAACTGTACACTGATGGAAAGACGCATTAAGCCTGTTCCATCGGCTTGGTTACTATTTCCAGAAGAGCTAATGGACTGTGGTCGAACCGTATAATTTGCTATAGCTCCCTCGAATTGAATATCACCTTGTTTTTGTACTAACTCTAGCTTTGTTCTTCTCTGAAAATATTCTTTTAGACCTTCAGTAAACGTATTCCCCATATTTGGAGGGCCGCCACCAGACTCATTGATGAAGTTGGCAATCGAGATTGTTTTAGTTTCATTGTAATCGATCGAAGCACCATTGAATGAGTAAATTCCGCAAGAGGTGACCAATACTAAAAGGACAGAGAGGACAAAAAGCTTATTCGATTTCATACTGCTTGATCTTTCTATAAAGTGTACGCTCCGATATCCCCAAATCTTGTGCCGCGTATTTTCTTTTGTTATTATTTTTCCGTAAGGCCTTTATAATGAGTTCTTTCTCTTTGGCTTCAATGGAAAGTGACTCGTCTTCTTCGTGCGTAATATCATGCACGCTATCATAACCATAAGGTCCTTGGTCTTGACCGCTCGGCTGAAGGTAGATAGGTTCTGAAAAGTCTTTTGGTGCTGGTTTTTCTTTTAAAGTTGGTTTCTCATCTAAGTTTCGGAATAGATTAGGATTATCATTTACAACTTGCTTGTCATAAGATCCATTCTCCATCATGCTATTGACCAATTTCTTGAGATCATTCATGTCCTTCTTCATATCGAACAGGACTTTATATAATAAATCTCTTTCGCTTAAGCTTTCAGACTTTGAATCATCGCCCCCCCGGTAAATAGCAGGAAGGCTTGAGCTATTTTGAGGGAGATATTTTAGCAGGGTTTCGGCAGTAATATCTCGCTCCATCTCCAAAGCTGAAATCTGTTCTACTAAATTCTTTAATTGACGAATGTTTCCAGGAAAACGATAACGAATAAGTACTTCTTTGGCTTCATCGTTGAGTTTTATACTTTCAACACGGTATTTTTCTGCAAAGTCAGAAGCGAACTTTCTAAACAACAGATCGGCATCTTGACCTCTTTCTCTTAGTGGGGGGACAAAGATAGGCACTGTACTCAAACGATAATAAAGGTCTTCTCTGAACTTTCCTTTTTCTACGGCTTGTAAAAGATTGACGTTGGTAGCTGCAACTACACGCACATCAGTTTTAAGTACTTTTGACGAGCCTACCTTTATGAATTCACCATTTTCTAATACCCGCAAGAGTCTTGCTTGTGTTTGAACTGGCATTTCACCGATCTCGTCTAGGAAAATAGTACCACCGTTAGTGTCTTCGAAGTAGCCTTTTCTCGCTTCGTAAGCACCTGTAAATGAGCCTTTTTCATGACCGAATAATTCTGAATCAATCGTTCCTTCAGGAATTGCGCCACAGTTAATCGCAATGAATTTACCGTGCTTTCTTGGACTGAGCTGATGGATGATTTTTGAAAAGGATTCCTTTCCACTACCACTTTCACCAGTAATTAAAACAGTCATGTCCGTAGGAGCAACCTGAGCAGCAACCTGAATTGCATGACTCAGCTTAGGACTGTTTCCTATAATGCCGAAGCGTTGTTTTATACTGAGTAACTCTTTGCTATTCAAATCAATTCTGGTTTATGAAACGACCTTACCAAATAGGGTAGCGGTTGAGCAGTCTTCTATTAATACATTTACATACTGACCTTTTTTAAAGCCTTCCTTTGGAAAAATCACAACCTTATTAGCCGTAGTACGACCTTGAAGTTGTTCTTCAGATCGTTTAGATGTTCCTTCAATCAGGACCGTTTGTATTTTGCCTAAGTCGAGCTTATTACGCTCTAGGGAGGTCGCTTGTTGCTTATTGATGATTTCCTGAAGACGCCTTTTCTTAACCTCTAATGGAATGTCATCCTCAAACTTCTTTGCGGCAAGGGTTCCTGGTCTTTCAGAGTAGAAGAACATGTAGGAGAAGTCATACTTGACATAGTCCATCAAGGTTAATGTTTCTTGATGTTCCTCTTCAGTCTCAGAACAAAATCCAGCGATCATATCTGATGTAATAGCGCATTCTTGACCTAGGATTTCTCTAACGGCATCTACTCGATTAATGTACCACTCTCGAGTATAGGTTCTGTTCATTAAGTCTAGTACACGAGAGTTACCACTTTGTGCAGGTAAATGGATGCATTTGCAGATGTTGTCATAGCGCTTCATGGTATGAAGCACTTCATTCGTTATGTCTTTTGGGTGAGAAGTAGAGAATCGAACACGAAGATCAGGTGCGATTTTCGCAACCATTTCAATTAGATTCGCAAAGTTCACTACCTGTACTTCTTCTCCTTTCTTTTCTTTTTTCTCTAACCATGCCTTATTATTTTCGTCTTCTGACCATTTGTATGAATCTACATTCTGGCCAAGCAGTGTCACTTCCTTATACCCTTGATCGAATAAGTCTTGTGCCTCTTTTACAATAGAGTGCGGATCACGGCTGCGTTCTCTACCGCGCGTAAAAGGCACTACGCAGAATGAGCACATATTATCGCAGCCTCGCATGATTGATATGAAAGCACTTACACCATTTGAGTTCAAACGAACAGGGGAGATGTCAGCGTAGGTCTCTTCTCTGGAAAGGAAAGTATTCACGGCTTTTTGCCCACTTTCTGCAGTTTGAACAAGATTTGGAAGGTCTCTGTAAGCATCCGGTCCAACTACTACATCAACGATTTTTTCTTCCTCCAGAAGCTGTTCTTTCAATCTTTCAGCCATACAGCCTAAGACACCTATGGTCATATCAGGGTTTCTCTTTTTGACTTTATTGAACTGACTTAGCCTCCTTCTAACTGTTATTTCAGCTTTTTCCCGAATAGAACAGGTGTTTAGAAAGATAACATCTGCTGTTTCAAAATCTGAAGTCGTGTCATAACCATTGTCCTTCATGATTGATGAGACAACCTCGCTATCTGCGAAATTCATCTGACAACCATAGCTTTCAATGTACAGCTTCTTCTTCTGTCCAGTGTTTTCCTCCTTAGAGGTTTCAATAGTTTCAGTAGCCTCTTGGCTGTTTCTGTCTAAAATGTCTATATCCTGAATGATATTCTCCATCTATCTCGCTTCTCAAATTCGAAGGGCGAATATAATGCTTTTACTCCTAAAACGTGACAGATTGGCAGTCTAACTTTTGACTTGATATGCGTATCAGTTGGAAATGGCTAACCTATGCTATTATATTCTTTGTTATTTTTGGGTTCAACCCTAAGACTATGCTGAAAAAGACATTCAATATTTGCTTTATTCTTCTTTTCGTCTCGTTAATAGCCTTTACCAATGGCTGTTCGGGAGATAGTACATCAGAGTCAACTTCAGATACTACTTTTCTTGAGAGCGGTGTCAAGTTCATCTATCTTGAAAAGGGCAATGGCCAAAAAATTGATTCCCTAAGCCATGTATCTGCGCATATTAATCTTATAGTAGAACAAGATACTGTTTGGTCTACTTATGATGACGGTGAGCAGATATTTGAATTCGATGCAAAAAGAACATCCTTAATTCCTGGATTTGATGAAGTGGTTATGTATGCAAGAGAAGGAGACCGTGTTTTGGCCATTATACCACCTGAATTAGGCTATGGGGAGCGTGGTGCTGGTGATGATATACCACCAAATTCGACACTACAGTTTGACCTGAACATGATAGAAGTCGAAGCACCCAGAATTTTCATATCAGATGTTTTGCATACTATCTACCTAGAAAAGGGAGTTGATGAAATGATCGCCTCTTATGAAGCCCTTGAGGTGGAATCTACTACACATAATTTCGAAATATCGGAATGGTATGACCTTAGCAACAGAATGATGCAAGCAGGGCAGCATCAGGATGCCGTAACCTTATGGAACTTCAAACTTACCGAAGCTTCAACCTTACAGAGTTATTTTATGAAAGCTTCAGCCCATGAAAGGCTAGGTGAGTTAGAAAATGCCGTGAATACCTTAAGCAAAGGTTTAGAAGTAGCCACTGATACGACAGGTTATGGCTTTGTAAAAGGGTATTTAGCTGAGCTTAAAGCTAGATAAGCCTTAAGACTCAATTATCATTTACATTCATATAGGTATAACCCATTTGGTCGAGGCTAATCAAGGCTGTTTTTGCAGATACGGCAATATCAATAGACTTGAGCATATCTTCTTCAGGGACATTCCTAAAACTTAATATTTGGGAACAGACGTAAAATTCTATGCCTTCTTTTTTAAGAATATCAATAACCTCTCTATTGGGATTAGGTACTCCATATTTCTCTTGATAAGCTTCATCATTCAATATTCCGTATATGGCACCTCCATGTATAACCACTGCCATTTTCATCTTCTTTTGCGGCACACCATTGGCAATGTTGAGGTTGTATGACCTGGCAACTTCTGCAAGAGTACGCATTACACTCGTAGAATCTTGGACACCGTCAGTCACATCAATCACCACTTTATAGTCTAGTTTTTTATTATACTTCAAAACCTTGGCATCAGATGCTACTACTCCAACCCAAGGATCAAAATCAAATACAGGGTAAGTCATTTTCCCTTCTAAATGCTTTGGCATTTGTGCAAGTAAAACACTGCAGTGTAAAATTAGTGCGAGGGCCATCAAGATCTTTTTCATGGTATCAAGATAGAATAATTTCTAAGGAAATTAATGACCGTTCAAATGAACATGACTCAATATTTTTTGCGCTAAATTCTTAGTGAGTCTAAGACTTCTCGTTAATTCCTATAAGCTGAAAAATAGCTTTGGCCTTCACCATGCACTCCTCGTATTCCTTTTCAGGAATAGAGTCGTAAGTAATGGCTCCACCAACTTGAAAAGAGTAGGTATTAGTCTCCTTGTTGATGAAAATGCTTCTTATAAGCACATTAAAATCGAATGATTCACTTCCATTAAAAAAACCAGCAGCACCTGAGAATGGCCCCCGTTTGGTGTTCTCATATTGCTCTATCAGTTCCATAACCTTAATCTTGGGAGCACCAGTCATGCTGCCCATTGGGAAGGCTTTCTCAATGACATCAATCTGATCAAATCCACCGCGCATTTCTGAAGTAATGGTCGAAATCATTTGATGAACCTGTGGAAACGAATAGATACCAAAAATCTCTTCGACTTTAACAGACCCAGTTTTAGCTGTTCTTGCCAGATCGTTACGGACTAAATCCACAATCATCATATTTTCGGCTAGCTCTTTAGGATCGTTTCTCAAATCAGTTTTGAGACGAATGTCCTCATTGGCATTATCACTCCGCGGTCTTGTTCCCTTTATGGGTTGCGAAACAATGGTGCTACCATTTTGCTTCATGAAGCGTTCAGGGGACGCAGAAACTATATAGTGATCATCGAACTTTTGGAGGCAAGAGAAGGGGTTAGGAGAGATCTCATTGAGCGATTGATACAACCCTACAGGGTTGAACATGTTAACCTCTCCGTGAAATTCTTGGCAATAATTTATCTCATAACAATCACCTTCTTCTATATGCTCTCGGAGGCGCTCAACGTTAGTCAAATAATCTGTCTTTGCAACTGAGTTAGTAGGTTGACTGAGTTCGTTTTTATTATGACTGACATTCACAGATAAAATTGTATCAATCAAGTCTATTTGAGTACTTAATATTTCAACCTTATCTCCCTGAAAGAGCAAAACATGTTCTGGGTTGAAGAATTGAGTCTCGGGGAATTCTAGTAGATCGTGATTATTACTCTCTAGTCTTTCCGTTTCGTTTTTCAGATCATATCCTAAATAACCAACCAGCCAATCATTAATTTGATCACTCTGCTCAATCCTCTTATGGAACGCCCTAAGGCCATCAAAAACTGAACCGGCACAGTATTCTAGTTTATCATTTGCACCGATTGCTAAGACATGACGGAAGCCATTCTTAGGATAAGAAATATCGTTTGAATTGAAATAGGCAAAATGACTTTGAGTATCAGCCCAATTGAGTGCTTTAATAATGAATTCTTCTTTGGAGAATCCTTGATAAGGAAAGTCGATAGTCGCCATAATAATAGGTTGCAAATTTGCAGAAAGCGATGGGCATAAAAAAGCCCCTAGTATAGTTACCAGAGGCTCTCTTAATAGGAGGATTTTTCTTACTCCATTGCAGTTCCAGTGCCAGCCTCTAATTGAAAGCCAACATTGACAGTATTGTAAATAAAATCATCCTTTAACTTTTCAGCTAAAGATGCTCTTTCCTTGAATTTCAATCCCCATTCTGTTCTATTAATATTGAAGTTGGCAATTGCTTTAATCGCACCATTTTCCATTGATACAGAAGCAGGGAATGAGATGTTTTTTGTCGTTCCACGCATGGTTAAGTTACCAGAAATGATGTGAGTAGGATTTTCTACCATTACGTCAGAAAGAGAAGCGGGTGTATAGTCAGTCTGTGGCTCATCGAGATCAGCTACAAGGTTGTCAGCATTGAAAAGTTCAGCACCAGTGATCTCAAAACTTGCAGTTGGAAAGTTTTCAGCCTCAAAGAAATCAGCAGACATTAAGTGGCCTTTTAATTTGCCATTACCCTTTGAATCAGCAGGCATATCTAACACTACCAATGAAGTAATGTCAATGTCAAAGCTACCACCAACTACCGTATTGTCTTTAACGAGTACTTCACCACCAGTGATACCAATAGTGCCATTGTGTTTTCCTGCTGGCTTAGAGCCAATCCATGTCACCATGCTATTGGAAGTGTTTACAGCGACAGAAGTAGCTTCTGCACTTGTAGTGACAGCTTTAGCGTCTGAAGTTTCAACTGTGTCTCCTTTTGGGCCACATGCCCAGACCATACTTACAACGAATGCTAGGCTTAGGAGAGATTTTAAATTTTTCATTTGAGTCATTTTCTAGGGTTAATTTCTTTTCTTTAAGATTAACTGTACTCTAACGTTTTAGAGAGTGAATTGTTTTGAATTAAGTGCATAACCATAGCGCTTTCTAAAGAGTTCAATGTATAGACATATATTTAATTATGGCAATTGTAAAAAGTGTAAAGGGTATTCATCCAAAAATTTCAGAAAGTTGTTGGCTTGCAGAAAACGCCACTGTTATTGGTGATGTAACGCTCAACAAAAATTGTAACGTGTGGTTTAATGCTGTCATTCGTGGCGATGTTTGTTCTATTGAACTGGGAGAGAACTGTAATATTCAGGATGGTGCTGTAATTCATGGAACCCTCAACCACTCAAAAACAGTTTTTGGAAAGAATGTTTCCGTGGGTCATAATGCGATTGTACATGGCTGCACGGTCGAGGACGGTGTTTTGATAGGTATGGGAGCGATTGTAATGGACAATGCTATAATTAAGACAGGTTCGATGATTGCTGCCGGTTCTGTAGTACTAGCCAACACAATAGTCGAAGAGAATTCACTTTATGCTGGGACTCCCGCTAAGAAAATCAAAGATATTGATGCAAAATTAAGGCAAGTAATTGATAGAACTCCTGAGCATTATATTATGTATACCTCTTGGATCGATGATTAGTCATCAGCTTTACGTTATTTATAAATTGAAATATGATTCAAAAGCCAGAACCTTCAGAGTACAACCCGTTCTATGAACCTTACATCAGCCGTATCAACGAGCAAGACCTTGTCACTACCCTAAAGACGCAGCTTGATACAGTCGTTGAGTTCTTTGGTAGTCTTACTGAGGCACAAGCAAACTACAAGTATGCCGAAGGTAAATGGACTATTAAGGAAGTGCTCAATCACCTGAATGACACAGAAAGAGTTTTTGCCTATCGAGCATTGAATATTGCGCGTGGCGATCAGCAAGAGCTACCTGGAATGGACCAAGATGTCTATCAAGACAATAGCCGTACAGAGGGAAGGTCCATGTCATCATTGATAGATGAGTTCAAAGCGATCCGTCTATCCACGATAGCCCTTATAGAACCCCTTACAGCTGAAGATAGTATGAGAAGTGCTGTCGCAAGCGGCTCCCTTGTTACTGTGAGAGCGCTAGTAGCTATGACAGCGGGCCACTATATTCACCATATTGCAGTTGTTAAATCGAAGTACTTGTAATGTTTATTGTTGACCCGCATAGAGAATACGTAAAGCAGACCGAATCTCGAGTAGTTATTCGTTTTCAAGACTGTGATCCACTTCGGCACTTGAACAATGCCAAATACTTTGATTACTTTTTTAATGCCAGAGAGGACCAAGTTCCTAAACTCTACGGAGTAGAGATCATGGATCTTATTAAATCTTACGAAGCATTCTGGGTAGTTTACAACCATCACATTGCCTATTTGAAGCCAGCAAACTTGGGAGAGTGGGTAAGGATTGTCACTCGATTGGTTTGGTTTGATGAGAATACAATTGTGGTTGAATACTTAATGATGGATGACTATAAAAGTCATTTGAAAACAATGATGTGGACGACTTTCAAATATGTTGGTATGAATACAAGTAGAACAGTTACTCATTCTGACGAAGTAGAGGCTTATTTGAGTGCCATGAAGTATGATGGTGTTAATTATAGTCCAACCTCTTTCGATGAACGTGTGAAAGAAGTCAAACAACTGATCCAAATTGGAGTTTAAAGAAATACATTTTTAAAGAGGCCCATTTAATAACTTTTAATTGCTTGCTATGAAAAATAATGATGGATTTGATCCGAAAGAGATCGCCAACATGAAAACTGAAATTGGTGAAGATCAATCTTATGTTGTTATCGAATCCGAGGATAATTCGGATGACTTTATGAATTTTTATTTTATAGGAAAACATGAAGGAAAAGAAGTTATCTGTGATGCTGCTATCTACACTTTGAGGCTCCAGCACAGTAGTGAAATCCACGAACTTGCTGAGCAGAAGGTGTCAGAGAAGTATCCGGATTTTAAATCTATTTCGTATGATGAAGATGAAAACGGTGACATTGCACCACTTAGTGACCTAGACGAAGAAATTGGTCTTTACTTAACAGAGGTAATGGATGAATTAGAAGAAGAGGAGGCGGTAAAAGTGCAAGAACACGTGGATGTTGATGAAAATTCTGACTTTGGAATTGGACTTGATGTAGGGCTGCATGTAGATATCATCTCACCTAAGGTGATAGAGAAATTTATCAAAGAGTATAATGATGGCAGCCTTAAGCTGGATAAGACGTATTACTCTTTTCAGTTTGAAGATGAAGGTGAAGAAGACTAATCATTATGTCGTAATAATGACATTAAGGCCTACCAATTGATTGGTGGCCTTTTTTATTAACTTCTGAACGAAATTATGACGTTGTGGTAGCTTCTCAATTTGGGAAATAAATTTTATCTGTACTGAAATTGGAATTTGAAAACAACTTTCTTCAGTTTTAGCTTTTACTTTAAAAGTCTTCATACTCAAGATTGCCTGGTCTGAAATTTACGCACATCCATTGCCTCAAAACCATCGTTTTCCGATGGAAAAATATAACCTGCTGCCAGAGCAACTGCTCTACGAAGGAACGGCCACGCAAGACAATTTCTTTGCACCCATATCTTTATCAGATGAACAAGTCATAAGAACCCATGATGCCGTCTATTGGCAAAAACTAAAAGATCAAAATTTAACAAGACAAGAGGAAAGGCGAACTGGCTTTCCGCTATCCCAAGAGCTACTAGCGCGCGAAATCATTATCATGAATGGTAGCGTTCAGTGTGCTGAATATGCCTTGGTGCATGGTGTGGCGATGAATGTGGCTGGCGGAACCCATCATGCTTTTACGGATAGAGGGGAAGGTTTTTGTTTATTAAATGACATCGCTATTGCTGCGCATCACTTACTAGATAAAGGACTAGTAAATAAAGTATTGGTGGTGGATTTGGATGTTCATCAAGGCAATGGTACGGCTCAAATTTTCGAAAATGACGATCGTGTATTTACATTCAGTATGCATGGCCAGTCGAATTACCCAATGCATAAGGAGACTTCCGATTTGGATGTGGGCTTGTTAGATGGGACTGACGACTCCACATACCTAAGCCTTTTAGATCGACACTTGAATAAGGTTTTCGATAGCTTTCAGCCAGACTTCATTTGTTTTCAGTCTGGCGTTGACGTATTGGCAACTGACAAACTAGGACGGCTAGGCATGACCCTTGACGGGTGTAAAGCTCGGGATCGCATGGTTTTAGAGTTGTGTCATCGAAACAAGGTCTCAGTGATGGGTTGTATGGGAGGAGGTTATTCAGAAAAGATAGCACACATTGTAGAGGCACATGCCAATACCTATCGCCTTGCCCAAGAGATATACTTTTAGATTGGTCGCTTCGTTACACTATCTGCGCACAACTAGCCTTTTTAGTTTCATTTTATTTACTTTGTGCTCAGCGGGATAGAATGACCTATCCTGACATAGTTTCATCTTTATGTCAAAGTCAATTAATTTATAACACGACAGATCTAATGTATAAGCGCGCTGCGGTAATCTCCTCTCTGATTTACTTCTTTTGTTTTGCTTTGACTGGACAAGAGCTTGCCCATATTCGAATTGATGGAATCAATTCTTTTTATGACGAGCATAGTCCCATGTTAAGTCCAGATGGCCAAACACTGTATTTTACGCGAGCCGGACATCCTGCCAATATTGGAGGAGTGTTAGATAAAGGTGATATTTGGTTTAGTACAAAATCAGATGGCAATTGGTCTCCTCCAATTCATGCTGGTGGAGACATCAACCACCAAGGTTTGAATGGTGTCGTTGGCTTCAGCCCTGATGGCCGAAGAATGTACCTACTTAATTTTTTCGATCCGGAAGGACGAGGGATCAGTAAGATTCAAAATGGAATTTCAGTATCTACCTTGAATAGCGGTAAATGGGGGAAGCCAACTAAGTTAGCGATCAAGTTTTTCTCCAATGAGTCTGCTCATATCAGCGCGACTATTTCGAAAGACGAAAAGGCGCTCATTATGTCAATTCAGTCTTATGAGACGGAAGGCAATGAAGATTTTTATGTCTCGGTAAAGGAAGAGAACGGAGAGTGGAGTCAGCCTAAGAACATTGGAAATGTCATTAATACATATGCTCAGGAATGGGCACCTTTCATATCAGGTGATATGAAGTCTTTGTACTTCACCTCAAATGGTCATGGTGGAGCAGGAGGACGAGATATTTTTCTATCAGAACGTCTAAGTGATACCTCTTGGCTTGAGTGGTCAACTCCGAGAAACTTAGGGAATAAACTCAATTCGGTAGGGACTGAGCAAGGATTGTCTTTTGTAAGTGGAGATGAACTAGCCTATTTCTCATCGACTCAAAACAGTGAGGGCTTCGGTGATATCTTTGCCTACTCAATGGCAGAGAGCATTCCAGAAGTCGAAGAAGTGGAGGTTACAAGCCCAGCCGTTGAGCCGAAAGAAGAGAAACCAATTGAAGCGCCCAAGAATCAGGTCTTAATGGTTTTTCAAGTAATGGATAATCGTACCGAGGAGTTGGTAGATGCTAATGTAAGCTTAACTTATAATGGAAAAGAGCGTGTTGTGAATACCGCAGACATTGCGTCAGAAACAAAGAGGATCGAACTTACACTCGCAGAGGGGGCAGACCTAAAAGTGTTAATTGAACAAGACGGTTACCTCAAATATCAGAAGTTGTTTAAAGCTGGCAAGTCAACTTCCATTGGCTCAGGAGAAGTTCAAAGACTATTATTGACTAGAAGGGAAGTTGGTACTAAAGTGGAGATTGAGAATGTGCTTTTCAATCGCGCAAGAGCATCTTTCGCGAACCCAGAAACTGCTACTAGTCAAATCGATGAACTTATTCAGTTGATGAAAGACAACGCTGGAATGGCCATCAGATTAGAAGGCCACACTGATAATCGTGGTGACGAGAGGTTGTCACAAGAGTTATCTGAAGAACGTGTAAAAACAGTAAGAGACTATATGCTTTCAAAAGGTATCAATGGAAATCGAATTGAGTATGTTGGGTATGGAGGCACCAAGCCTTTAAGTGACAATAGAAGTCCGGAAGGTGTTGAGATAAACCGTAGGGTAGAGTTCGTAATTATCAGGTAAAGTGCTATCCTGAGGTATAATAAAAGAACACTTTTGAAATCTGTTGCAGAAGTAGGTTGAACAAAAACTGTTCAATCAGAAAAGGCCTCGACCATTTCTTTTAGGATTCTAGCGGGCCTATTATTTCCTCTATCGATCATACACCAAGAAGTACTTGATTGTACAATTAGGGCACCAGTTGATGCATTAGTAATCCTAACTAGTCGATTCGATTTCACTCCTTCCCATTCATGTACGTGAGTTTGAATAAGAAGCTCATCGCCAAGAAATGCAGGCTTCTTATACTCGATAAAGTGGTTGATGGTTACCCATGCATACTTTTCTAACCATGCTGGATCGGCCTTCGAATCCCAATGGTGCTTAGCCACATCTTGAATCCACTGTAAATACTGAACGTTATTGACATGATCGAGCTCATCCAAATGAGCTGCCGTTACTGTGATCCGTTCTTGAAAGATATTAGGGTTATGCATGTATTAGTAGAGGATAGTTCTTTCCTCTTTTTTAATGATCACACCATTTGAATAAGTTGTTTTATTGATCCAATTACTCATCTCATCATATTCATAGAAAGTAGTGTAACGATCGACATAGGTGCCTCTTAAAGTTCTGCTTTCGTACTCGACTAGATCACCATACAAGTAAACCTCCTTAAAGCGAGACCTGTAATTAACGGTATCACCATTCTTGAAGAACCCTCTGACCATAACCCTCAGCGAATCCTTTTTTATCTCCAAATGCCTTTCGTTTGCCATACCATCAAACCGGAAGAATGTGGTCTGCTTTACCAATGAATCAGGATAATAGACATAATCAGTTCTTGATTCTAGCTGATTTGTTCTATAGTCGTTTCTAGAAATTTTTCTTTTCTGATCATCGTATTGATATTGGATGTACAAGGAATCAGTTGGTTTATCTACTCCTTGGAAAGTATCATAGAACTCATCAGCTATTAAATCATTTTGATCATTGTATTGATATCGCCAGAATCTATTGAGCTTATCTTCACCTCGATATTCTTCCTTTGCAATAATCTGAAGATCAGAATTGTACTTAACGATGGATTTAGAATGAATACGATCTCCAAGTCTATAGACTGTTTCAATGGCCTTATGTGCATCATCATCATATTCATAAGTAACCTTTGGCATGTTTTCTTGGAAACCAAAGCGTCTTTGTTCAATGATCCGTCCGTGATTATCAAAAAAATGGGTTTTAATAAGCTCCTTGTCAGCTTTAAATTGAATTTCCTTTAATCTACCGTTTGCGAGGAGATAGTGTGGGGTTATCGGAGCTTTGATGAGCCGAGCAGAGTCTTTGTCGTACTCATAGATCTTTATGAAGAACTCTTTAGGCTGATTTCTTATGTTTTCATCAATCCATACAGATTCTATTAGCTCCGAATCAAAGCTAGGCAGTACTTGCTGACAGTAAACCGTGGATGTTGTGAGTAAAAGGAATGCAACTAAGTAGCGCATAGCCTAAAGATAGCCAAAAACTAGATTACCTAAATCTGTCGGCCAATATTATTAATAGCCTTCCGCGGTGTCGTCTCCTCTGGGGTCGGCACCAGCCTCAAGTTTACCATTCGCGAGAACTAGAATGGCATCCACGCGACCAATTGCCCCTCGCACCCTCAGCTTGTGACCTTTTGCTTCCAAGTTTACAATGACCATGCTATCCAATGCATTTGGTTCTGTTTGGATGACATCTGGTAGCCATTGGTGATGGAAGCGAGGGGCAGCTACCGCCTGTTGCATGGTCATATCAAAGTCGATGACATTTACTATGGTCTGGAATACTGAAGTAATTATCGTGGAACCGCCTGGTGTCCCAACAACCATGAAAAGTTTACCGTCTTTAGCCACAATTGAAGGCGTCATAGAGCTAAGCATGCGTTTACCCGGTGCGATAGCATTAGCTTCGCCTCCAACTAGTCCATACATATTTGGTATGCCTGGCTTGACACTGAAGTCATCCATTTCATTATTTAAAAGGAAACCAGCTCCACCTACAAAAACTTTGCTCCCCATTCCACCATTTAATGTAGTAGTCACAGAAACAGCATTTCCCCAAGGGTCAACAACGGATAGGTGAGTAGTCTCTTCACTCTCTTTTGGTGCAGGTGCTCCAGCATCAATTTCAGTGCTAGGAGTAGCTCTGTCGGGGTTGAATGAAGCCATTCTAGTTTTGGTGTAATTTCTATTGGTCAGTCCATCACGTGGTACATCGTAGAAATCTGGATCTCCTAGGTGATCAGCTCTGTCTGCATAGGCTCTACGCTCTGCCTCTGTCATTAAATGGACGGCTTCGGTGCTTAGAAACCCCATCTCACCAAGATCAAAAGGTTCAATCGCGTTGAATAACTGTGCTAAGGCGATTCCACCACTTGACGGAGGAGGCATAGAGATAAATTCATAGCCTCTATAGTCGCCAATTACTGGGGTCCTCCATACGGCTTCGTATTGTTCCAAGTCCTGGAGCGTTATAAGGCCTTTACCTCGTTCCATCTCAGCTACGATCAGTTTGGCAGTTTCTCCCTTGTAAAAGCCATCACGACCATTGTCACGAATTCTCTCTAGTGTTTTGGCTAACTCAGGAATACTCACAATATCACCTGCTGCCCATTCTGAACCTTCCTTGGCTAGGAAAAAATCTGGGCTGACTGTATTGTATTCAATGAATACTTTTCGATTTCCATTAAGCCCTCTAGCTTCTCTAGCAGTAAGTTCCCAGCCATTAGCAAGGTCAATTGCAGGTTGGACTAGACTGGCCCAATCTAATTTTCCATATTTCCTGTGGGCTGCTTCCAGTCCAGCAACAGTGCCAGGCACTCCGGCAGCTAAGTGTCCACGAACACTAGACATTGATATGACGTCACCATTCGCATCGAGGTACATGTCTCTACCACCAGCAAGGGGTGCTTTTTCACGATAATCAAGTGTAGCAGTTTCACCATTAGCCATTCGGCTCACCATGAAACCACCACCACCAATATTTCCAGCTCCCGGATAGACAACTGCCAATGCAAGTTGAGTAGCAATGGCTGCATCGACAGCATTTCCTCCTTTTTGCATCACCTCACGCCCTGCTTTCGAAGCAAGAGGATGGGCAGAAACTACCATCGCCTGGTCTGCAATCTTACCTCTATTTTCAAGAGAGATTTCTTCTACCGGTTGACAAGCGACAAATGCATAGGCAATTAAAAGAGAGAGGAGCTTTTTCATAATGGTTAACGACTAATTTTATTTCTGACCGATAGTGTTTTCAAAGAGCTTGAAAATTCTCTTGTACTCATCTGTCCAACTCGAAGGCGTACTGAACCCATGATTCTCCACCGGATACAATGCCATTTCCCAATTGTCTTTACCCAATTCAATCAGTTTTTGGGCTAAGCGCACTACGTCTTGGAAATGTACGTTGGTGTCAACCATTCCATGTGCAATGAGTAGATCGCCTTTGAGGCCATCTGCAAAGTATATCGGTGAGCTTCTTTTGTAAGCAATAGGGTCTTCAACAGGAGTATTTAGAATATTTGACGTGTAGCCGTGATTGTAATGAGCCCAATCAGTAACTGACCTGAGTGCAGCGCCTGAACTGATTATATCTGGGTGTTGGAACATGGCGAAAAGCGTAATAAAACCACCATATGATCCACCGTACATTCCGATTCGGCCAGCTTCGACACCATGATTTTCTTTCAAGTATTTAGCACCATCAATTTGATCTGTAAGGTCTTTGCCTCCCATATGACGGTAAATGCCGGTTCTCCAATCACGGCCATAGCCTGAGCTTGCACGGTAATCGATGTCCAAAACTGTATAACCTTGAGCTCTGAGCATGTTATTGAACATAAACTCTCGCTGATAGGTACTCCACCAATAGTGAACATTTTGAAGGTAACCTGCTCCATGAACGAAAATCACGCCAGCACCATTAGGGTTTTCTGGCTTATATAACCTAGCATATACAGTGGCACCATCTTCGGCTGTGAACGTCACAATCTCTGGCTTGTACCATTCATATTGCTTGAATCCATCTTGCAAGCTTTCTGTTAGCTGAGTGCGCTTAGCACCTGGCTTGTTGGCTTGAACGAATAGTTCATTAGGTCTGTCGATATAAGAATAGAGTACCGCAAGTGTTTTCTCATCAGGAGACATAGTGACATCGTTGTTGCCATCTTCCGTTGTGATTTGAGTGATTTCACCTCCTCTTACAGGCATACTGTAGAAATGGCGAATGCCAGGGTGCTTTATGTTTGCAGTGAAGTACCATGTCGAGCCATCTTTGGATAGAGAAGGACTGTACACTTCGTAATTCCCTGAAGTCAATTGTGTTTGCACTCCACTAGATAAATCATGAAGATACATGTGCGAATATCCTGATTTCTCTGATTGGAAGTAGATGGTTTTGTTGTCAGGTAGAAAACCTATTGTTCTACCGATACCAGGGCCTGCAATCCAAGCCTCATCTCTTTGTCTATCAACTTCGATTAATTCTCCAGAATCAGGAAGAAGGCGCATGATCCAAAGATCTTTGTTGTCGTCAGATGTAAAGCTCACCACAGTGTACTTTCCATCCTTAGACCATAAAATTGAATTTGCTGATACTAATCTTGGCTTTGCTTCAGTTTTACGTTCAGGGTAGTCTTTTACATAATCAGGAAGGTCAGAGATGCCAGGAAGCTTCTCAGTGTCAACCATGTAATGCTTGTCCTCACCGATGTTGTAGATTCCGATTTTCGAATGTCCTTGTTCTCCACCAACCTTAGATCTTGCACGAATGTCAGTTGTGTAACCTGATTGCGTGACATAGTTTGGTACAATTGTATTCTTTGCGCCATTCTCCGGAGCGTAATAGACGCTATAGCTTACATATTTACCATCAGGAGATAACGCGAGGTTTCTTACGTTCGGCAGTTTTAACGAACTACGTCTGCTGCTCGCATCTTGTGATTGATTTCCAAAGCCTCTGAATCTGTTTTGGTTACGAGGACGGTTTCTTTGTTCATTTAATATGCTAGAAGTTTCTAATTGGTCATCACGAAGCCATTTATCTTGTTCTCGATTTCCACTACTTTGAGTCCCAGTTCTTCTAGGAGAAGACTGATCATTGGCTGATTCAATGTTGAAGTTCGTCCACTGCGTAATGAGTCCTGATTTAGTATCAATTGAGAATAGGTTATTGTCTGAGACAAAAGTGATAATATCATTCGTGTGAAACTTAGGGCTGCTTTCTCTAGCACTTGTTGCGGTGATTTGTGTTTCTTTTTTGGATTTAATATCCATCGTATAGACATCTCCGCCTTTTACAAAAACTATTTTGCTTTCGTTGTCATTGAAAAGGTAAGAAGAAGGCCATCCTTCATTACGATCATTCTCTTTGGTAGCATCGCCACCATTTTTACTGATCTTATAACCAGTTGCATCTCCAGAATCTAGAGGGTTCCAATTGAAGAAAATATGTTTGCTGTCCTTCGACCAACTTACTCGAGAGGGCGGGGTACCAACGAATTCGGACTGAGATTGCATGATTTCCTCAACTGTAAGTTCAGTGAGGGGCTTAGTTTGGGCAAATGAAAAGGTAACCCAAAGAACTAATGAAAGTGATAAGAGAATCTTGCGCATAATTTTTTCTGAATGATGTTTTATCAAACATAAATAAAAACCCTATTAAAATAATGGCAAATCTTATGGATGGTCAGCGGTTTGTTTCACCCCTGTTCAGAAGGTGCTGGTTTCAATTTTCGGGAAGTCAGAGTAGCTCTGAGTTAATCTATGTACAAAAGCATCCATTACGAAGTATAGAAGAAAGATGAGCGGAGGTCATGGAATATTAAGACGCTTGGATAACTTGACACATCGAGTTGATTTCTTTAGTGAGAGAATCCGGCCTTTTGATTAATTTCATTTTAATATTTGTCGCATGTCCATCAATAGATTAACATCCAAGCAAGTAAAGGCACTCACTAATGTCCGTAAAGGAGAGACTAAAATAGGGGAGCGCATAGAAGTACTCTCTTCGAATGATCTTTCAGTACTCCAAAATTTTAGAAAAAAGGGTTGCTCATACTGCATAATTGGGATTCCAGAATGCATTGGTGTATTGGGTAATCAAGGGAGTCCTGGAGCTCAAAATGCATGGCCAGCTTTCCTTAGCTCCTTTTTGAATGTGCAGAGCAACCGCTTTTTATCAGGGGCAGAGTTTATAATGATGGGATCATTGGAAGTTGATGACCTGCAGCATCAGGCAATGGAATTGGATAGTGGGTCGGATTTTTTTCTGCAAAAGATGCATGTCCTTTGCGAAGCAGTGGATGCCCGTGTTTCACCTATTATTAAAACCATAGTGAAGGCCGGACTGATTCCTATAATTATTGGCGGAGGACATAATAATGCTTATCCCATTTTAAAGGGTGTATCTGAAGGGCTTGGAAGAAAGAGAGGAGTGAATGCTATCAATTTAGATGCACACGCTGATTACCGCAGTTTAGAGGGGAGGCACAGTGGTAATGGCTTCTCTTATGCTAAACAAGGCGGTTATCTGAATAAGTATTATGCTTTTGGTCTGCATCAATCCTATAACGGAGAGCATATGCTCAAATCAATGGATACTACGAATAATGTGAGGTATCACTTTTTAGAAGACATTACCTATTTAGATGAGGATCTATCCAAAGCATTTGCTTTCGTAGCAGATGAGAATGTTCCTTGTGGAATTGAATTGGATATGGATGCTATTCGAATGATGCCGAGTAGCGCGATATCACCCACTGGTTTTTCGCTAGAACAAGCAAGGCAGTATGTGCGTAAATCTGCACAAGCTTTGAAAACTGCCTATTTACACTTACCTGAAGCTGCTCCTAATAACGCTATGGAGGCTAAAATTGTAGGTAAAGCCTTGGCTTATTTGGTAACTGATTTTGCGAAGGCTTAGAAACAAAAAAAGCCCAAAGTAACACTTTGGGCCTTCTATTGGTGAATGAATTTTTAGTCTTCGATAATAACAATCTTTTCGATCTTATCACCTTGCTTGATGTCGTCAACGATGTCTACACCTTCAACTACTTTACCGAAGCAAGTGTGGTTTCTATCTAAGTGAGCAGTATTGTTTCGGCTATGGCAAACGAAGAATTGAGATCCTCCAGTATTTCTACCCGCATGTGCCATTGACAATACGCCTCTGTCGTGATATTGATTTTCACCATCGAGTTCACAATCAATAGAGTAGCCTGGGCCACCGCTGCCTCTTCCGTCAGGGCATCCGCCTTGGATTACAAAATCAGGAAGTACTCTGTGGAAAGTAAGACCATCGTAAAACCCTTTCTTAGATAGGTCAACAAAGTTTTTGACTGTATTTGGAGCGTCTTTTTCGTAAAACTCCACTTTCATTAAGCCTTTTTCAGTATGGATTTCTGCTGTCATTTTAATTTTTGTTATTTGAGACAAAAATAAGCTTTTCAAAAGAATGTTCAGACTATCCAGACGACAGAAAATTAAGATGTTGAATTTTTACCCTCCCTACATTGGGGCTGGGATTAGGATTAAGGACATCAGTTCTGATTTCATGCGGGCAGAAATTGAGATGAAGCTCAGGTGGTGGAACAAGAATTTGGTAGGAACACACTTCGGGGGATCCCTAACATCAATGGCTGATCCCTTTTACATGTTACTCTTAATGCAAAACCTCGGCAGAGATTACATCGTTTGGGATAAGGCTTCTAGTATCAAATTCAAAAGACCGGGTGCGGGGAAAGTCACATGTATATTCGAAATCACCCAAGAACTGGTAGATCAGATAAAGATAGATGTAGCCAAATTAGGTAAAAAGGATTATGTGTTGCCCCTGGTAATTACGAATGAAAAAGGGCAAACCGTCTGCGAACTTGAGAAAACTATTTATGTAAGGAAGAAGTAGTCTAAGGCTACTTAAAATGGTATAAAAAGATAAATTCTCCTGCAAAGGCCGGCTTAGGGTTATCCTTTATCTCAAGCTTTACATTCAACTGGCATTTGGTAATGCCTCTTAGATCAGCAAGTCCACTTAGTTTTACTCTCAACCTGACTTCGTCATTCACTAGAACAGGCTGATTAAACTTGAGTTTTTCAATGCCATAGTTGATCATCATCTTGATGTTGTTGATCTCGGCAATTTGCTCCCAGAGATACGGTAGAAGGGATACCGTGAGGTAACCGTGGGCAATAGTACGTCCAAAACCACCTTCTTTGGCAGCACGTTGCGTATCTAAATGAATCCATTGGTGATCAATAGTAGCATCCGCGAAGCCATTAATCCGCTCTTGATCAATTTTCAAGAAATCGGATACACCGAGTTCTTTCCCAATGTACTCCTCAAATTCTGCATGACTTCCAATTACTACTTTCGGCATTTTTCTCTGTTAATTACAATCAAAGATAAATCTAAAAATCCAAAGTCAATTGATGACCTTCCTTTAATTGGCGATCAACAACCTTATTTTCGAAATTTGAACACGTTACTCCCAGCAGCCTAACACCGGTAGGGAATTGTTGCCAATCGATTTGCTCCAAAAGGTTGAATGATAACGAAACAATTTGATCAAGTGTCCGCACTTCATCGTTTATCGATTGGCTTCTGGTGATTTGACTAAAGTCTTTGAATTTAACTTTTAGGGTGACTGTTTTGCCAAAAGTGTTTGCTTTCTCAAGCCTGTTCATCACCGTTACAGCGATCGGCTCCAATGCTAATTTCATGTCAGCGAGTTCGACTAAGTCATAATCAAAGGTATTCTCTGCGCCTAAGGACTTCCTAATTCTATTTGGGTTGACAGGGCGATTGTCATTGCCTCTTACTATTTCAAAGTAGAATGCCCCAGATTTACCGAAGTTCATCTTAAGGTCTTCCTTGGTCCAAGTCTTTAGGTCTTTACCCGTATTGATGCCCAGGTTTTTCATCTTCTCGGCAGTCACCTTACCCACACCGAAGAATTTTTCAATGGGTAATTGCTCGAGGAAGGTCTCTGTCTTTTCTGGACCAACGAGCGTGATGCCATCCGGTTTGTTGTAGTCGCTAGCGATCTTGGCGATGAACTTATTGGTAGAAATACCTGCTGACGCTGTTAATCCTGTTTTAGCTTTTATGTCAGCACGAATTGCTTTGGCAATAAGCGTAGCGGACGTGATCCCTTTCTTGTTCTGTGTAACGTCTAAATAGGCTTCGTCTAGCGAAAGAGGCTCTATAAGATCCGTATACGTCAGGAAAACTTCTCGGATTTGATTGGAGATTTCTTTATAACGATCAAATCGAGGTTTCACAAATATAATTTGAGGACACTTATTATAGGCAATTACAGACGGCATGGCCGATCTGACACCAAACTTCCTTGCTTCATAGCTCGCAGCAGCTACCACGCCTCTCTCTCTGCTGCCGCCAACGGCTACAGGTTTTCCTCTAAGTGCTGGATTATCATGCTGTTCTACAGAAGCATAAAATGCATCCATATCGATATGAATTATTTTGCGATGACTTTCCAATGGTTTTTGAGCTAGGATTCCGAATTTAGCAGAGAATTACTGAAACTTGAGACTTCCAAGGTATGAATCGTAAGAAGAAAATTTTTGTAGTGGTTGCCATTCTGTTTTTTATCGCGACTATCATTATAGGCTATGATATTTCTACCAAAACATCTTTTCCAGGATCTAAGAAGTATTTGAAAGAATCTATCGCACCATCTGAGAAAGAAGTAAAAGATTCACTGAAAAGTGAAACAAAGTAGTCACGAAAAGACTTTACTAAAAAAATAAGATTGTAGTGGGCGAGGCAGGTAAAAAAGTAGATGTAGATAAGATTGATATGGAGAAGATGGCCGAAATGACCACTCCGAATCCAGGTACAATTGAGTTTCCTCACTCCGTTGGTGGTGCAATGATCAAACCTGAGGACAAAGGTAAGATCAAAGGTCGCTCGTTATCAGCTATGTACGAGCAGACTGACATGGACATGAAACAGATCTATGATCAGATGCAGTTTTTGGCACAGCAGGCGAAAACTATTAAGGACAGAGTAGACGTTTCAGAGCGAATTTATCAAGCACAAATGTCCTTTCAGCCACTAATCGGAAAGATATATCACCTATACACAAAGAAGGATAATATGGATACGCTATCCCTCATTGGCCCAAAAGAATGGGGGAGATCAACTCCTTTTGAGCGCTATATCGCTACGGTAAAGCTCATGGCCGATCATACTTGGGATATTCTAGAAAAAGGTGAAGGCGAAGTCTAAGGCAAAAAAAATGTCTTGTCTGCGATAATTATCACTGACAAGACTGTAAAAGTTTTGATTAAAAAGTAGAGTGTTGTTTTATACAATAACAAGGTAAGCAATTAATTGGAACTGCTGCATGTTAAGAGAAGAGCCCATTCACTTCTAAATTGACTTTTTCTAAAATAGAAGCTTCATCTTCCACATTTTTCACAAAGTCCATATCGTTTACATCAATCACCAGCAGTTTTCCAAGGTCATAGCTACCAATCCAATCATCGTAGTGTTGATTGAGGTTTTTTAGGTATTCAATACTAATCAGCTCCTCATAATCACGTCCTCTTTTCTGAATATTAGCCACTAGTCTAGGGATATCTGCCTTCAGATAAATGAGTAGATCAGGTGGCTGAACATGCTTGATCATAGACTTGAAAAGCTCAAGGTAATTTTGATAATCTCTTTCTTGAATAAAGCCTGATTTATACAAGTTGGCTGCAAAAATATGACAGTCCTCATAAATGGTTCTATCTTGAATAGTACCCCCTTTTGATGCTCTTATTTTAGCTACTTGATTGAATCTACTGTTGAGGAAATAGACCTGTAGATGGAAAGACCATCGTGACATGTCTTCATAGAAATCTTTAAGGTAAGGGTTGTCTTCAACTGATTCAAGTTGTACATCCCAGTTGTATTGCTTGCCTAATTTCTTGGCAAGTGTTGTTTTTCCCGACCCAATATTTCCTGCTATCGCTACGTGCATTTCTTAATTTGATTTCGATTGGCAAGTTATAGGAAGTTGATGGTTTTCGGGGTAGCGTGAAGATAAAAAAAGCCTAAGAAGTAGACCTTTCTTGGAACACCCAGTAAATATCAACTTATGAGAATATACAGGATTGTATAATCCGTGCTTGACACTATCCTAAACTAAAATCTAAATATGTGCTGTGCTGCTAAAAGGTTGCTCTTAAAGAGAGTACGGCATTAAAACCTGGTGCACTGATACCTGAAGAATAAGGTCTGTAATGGGTGTCTAGCAGGTTCTCTAGATTCAGATTAATACTCAACCGATCATTGAGTTGATAAGAGTTGTTAATGTTAACAATTGCCCAAGGTAATGCTCCATCCGCAGTATAGAGCTGTGGCTTGTTTTGCTCAGAAGGGGCGAGGTCTTCGAAGGCTATTCCCCCGCTGTACCTAACGATAAAACTAGACCTAAACTTTGGCTGCTCTAGGCTAATACTCGTTTCTCCGAAAAGGGGTGTGACATGTCGAAGGGGTAGGTTTTCTATTGTATCTTCTCCTTCGGTATAAGTGAAACTACTTTTAAGTGTGATGTTCTCGAATAGTTCTGCAGAAAGGTTGAAGCTAAATCCCCAGATAAAAGCTTCTCCAACATTTACTTCAGCGAATACATTGCTTAGTAAGCCATCATAAATGATTTGAGAGTCACCATCAAAAGTAAAAGGTCTTCGAACGAGCGCATTTCTTAGAAAAGAGAAGTAATTGACAAACTCGATTTTCAACTTATTATTCATTTGACGGCTAATACCATATTCTACATTGTAGCTTGTTTCTGGCTTAAGGTCTGGATTAGGCACAACTACGGTTCCTGGTTCAGAATCGAATACTTTGCCAGCATCATCTACATTTGGTGCCCTAAAGCCACTAGATAGCATGGTGTTGAATTTCCAGCCCGGCTTAGGGAGGTAGACTAGGCCTAGGTTACCTGTGAGGCCTCCATTGTCTAACAAGATTTGGTCAAACGGAAAGTCAAAGAAAGTGCGGTCTTGGAATTTTGACTCAAGCCTGATATAACTGTACCTAAGTCCAGACGAAAAGATTAATTGGTCTCCAATGTGGTTTTTTGTACTGACATAAGCAGCTAAAGAATTATAGTCGCTTCCTCCATCGGGATATCTTGTGCTGGTCGGTGATTGTTCATTGGTTTCGATGTTTGTGGTAAATGCTGTGGAGTTCACCTGGTTGTTTACTGCTTCTAGTCCGTAATATAGTTCACCATTTAATCCAAATGCTTTTTCAAAGTCTAGGTTAAAAGAGAAAACATCCACATCCTCTATTCTACTTCTTAACGAATTGCTTTGGAACCTTCTGTCATTTCTACTCTCCTCAATCATTTGATACGCAGTAGTCATCTTCATTTGATCGAAGAAATTGTTCGGATAGAAAAACCGCATTTGCAAAGAGTGCATTTGCCATGCCTGAGGCCCGTAATACCATTCAGCATTTCGGAGAGCGCTATTTCGTCTTTCAGTTAACCGATCGTAACGTCCAATATTAGAGGAGTTTGAATAATGAAAGGCATAGGTGAAGTCAGAGAAAGAACCGAGTCTCCACCTGAATTTTTGCAACAGATTATATTGGTCATAACCCGAGCCAACCTGACGATTAACATCATCATTTTGGACAACTATATCATTGCCGTTGACACTTTCAATGTATTCAAGTCTTTTACCGAAGTCAGGGAATTTATCCGTACGATTTGCGCCAGCTCTTAGGTCACCAAAATTGCTGTAAGTGAAACTTGTCAGGGAAGCGAACCTGGATTGATTTATTTCGAACTGAACATTACCAGTAGTCGCATTAGCTGCCGAGGCATACCTAGCAAATGAAGAACCTTTGAAGCTAATGCTATTATTAGCAAAACTAGGTGTCTTGGTGTGAAAGTCCATGACACCACCAAGGGCATCACTACCGTAGATCACCGAGCTAGGGCCAAAAACTACTTCAGCACCTTGAAGGTTGTTAGGATCAAGGGTAATTACATTTTGAAGGTTGCCACTACGATAAATGGCATTGTTCATCCTGACACCGTCAACAACGATCAAGACAGAATTGGCAGAGAAGCCTCTAATCATTGGACTACCACCGCCTAACTGGCTTTTCTGAACAAAAACTTGTCCGTTCATACTTAGGATGTCAGCGGCAGTTGCGGGTTCGGCAAGTGCTATTTCTTTGGCTTCGAACTCTGTAATTCGTTGTGGTATTTCAACTTTGTTTTGTTCCCATTTATTGGCAGAAACGACTATGTCATCCATTTGAAAGGATTCTTCCGTAAGGGTGATCGTATACTTTAGCCGAGCGAGATCAGTAAGCTTGACTTCACGTGGCCGAAAAGAAGGGTGTCTAATAATCAAGATACCAGTGTCAGAGAAGCCTTTGAGAATGGCTATTCCGTAAATGTCGGTAATTGCACCTCGGTCAGTTCCCTTCTCTTGAATTGTTGCTTCGCTAATGGGTGAGTTATTAGCTTGATTAACAACTTTGATCGTTTGACCAGATAATGTTATGTTAATGATGCTCAGAAAGACAAACCCTAAATATTTTCTCCAACTCACAGCTCCCCTTGTTTTCAATAGCCTTTTAATCAATTAACTTTCGCGTCAAGTTCTAGCATTATCAAAATCTTCCCAAATATACCCGATTAAACATGCCCGTAGTAAGCTCTAATTATAAGGGACCGCCATTTTTTTATATGAATGGACATTTTGAGACAATCATACCCAGTATGTCTAGAAAAATAGAAGGTGTTAACTATGAAAGAGAACAAATAGAAACTCCTGATGATGATTTTCTAAACCTCGATTGGCTTAAAAATGGACACGAAAAACTACTTGTAATTTCACATGGACTGGAGGGAGGTTCGGATCGCCATTATGTATTGGCTATGGCCAAACTCTTTTCAGAGAATGGCTGGGACGTGCTGGCATGGAACAACCGGAGTTGTAATGGAGAAATGAATCGACAAAGGATTCTGTATCATCATGCGGCCAGTTATGATGTTAGAACCGTGGTTGATCATGCGATGGCCGTTGGTTCTTATGATGAAGTCGCCATGGTTGGCATGAGTATGGGCGGTGGTCAAACTATTCGCTATCTAGGAGAAGAACGAGAGTTTGGTCTTCCGCAGCAAGTTAAAAGGGCAGTGGCCATTTCAGTGCCATGTTCTTTGCCAGAAAGTGTTGACACATTGGCCTTGAGAAGCAATAAAGTGTATGAGAAACGTTTTTTGAACAAGCTTAAAGACAAGTTAAGACGGAAGGCAGCGCAATATCCGGACATTGATATAGCTAGGCTAGATGAGATTAAGACATTAGAAGCTTTTGATGAAACATATTCTGCACCGCTTCATGGGTTTGAAAGTCGCGCAGACTTTTATGTGCACTGTAATCCATTTCCCTTTATTTCTAAGATATCAAAAGAGCTATTAATACTCAATGCACTTAACGACCCATTGTTAGTTGGGAACTGCTACCCGTATGAGCTCGCTAAAGGTATGTCAAATGTTTATCTAGAAGCACCGAAAAGAGGAGGTCATGTTGGCTTTGTGATTACGGGCAGTGAGTATACCTATTCAGAACTGAGGACTTTAGAGTTTTTAACTAATAGCCCAATGCGCTAAATTTTGAATCAATTAGAATTGAGACTGAAACAGAACGGGTAAGTGATCTGAAACCCAAAGTCCATTTTGTCTTCTGTCATCAATGTGGCTAAGGCTTTTGGGTGTCACATTTAAATAGAATATATAGTCAATCCGATCTTCTAGTTTTGCAGAAGTATCAAAGCCACTGAAAGTGCCAATAGGACCATAGAATGCTTTCTGAGTGTTAGAAAAGGCATCTTTTAGGTAGCTAATAATATTCAAAATAGGTTGACTGCTTGGCGTGGCGTTAAAATCTCCAGAAAGAATTACTGGGGATACTGAGCCAGCAATTTCTTTAATTTTTTGAACGATCAGCGTAGCAGAATTGGCCCGAGCTATTTTACCGACATGATCGAAGTGCGCATTGAAAAACCAGAAGGTCCTATCTGTGTCTTTGAATTTAAATTGAGCATAAGAACAAATGCGCGGAAGCGCGGCATCCCAGTCTTTACTTACTTTTTCGGGAGTTTCTGATAACCAGAATGTTCCTTCAGTCAGCAGTGTGAGGTTCTCTTTGTTATAGAAAATTGCAGTGAATTCACCTTTCTCATTTCCATCATCTCTACCTACACCAGAGTAGTCGTAAACCCCAGATTGATCACGAATGTACTGCACCTGTTCTAAGAGGCCTTCTTGAATTCCAAAAACAAGTGGCTCATAGTGGTTGAGTAGAGCAACCACGTCATCTTTTCTTTCATCCCATTTGTTCTCTCCGTCATTGACGTTATTGTAACGGATGTTATATGACATAAAATTTTGAACCTGAGCAAGTACTGATTGATCAATTAAAGTGGTCAGTAAGATCAACAATAACAGGGAGGACTTTTTCATTCTACAATATATCGAATTCAGAAAATGTATTGCGATTCTCGATTAAACGACTTTTTAATTACCCTAACTGTTCATAGGTAATTCTCTATTGCCCGTCAGGTGACAATGTAAAGCCTAGTTTTTGGGCAACCTTAAATGAGATATCACCAGATTTGTCAGATGTAAACAATATGGAAGAGCTATGATTTAGTATATGGGTGAATCCATTTTCTTTGGCCACTTCATCTATTGCCTCTTGGAGTCTATTTTGTAATGGTTTTAATAAGGAATCATTTTTTTCTGAAACAGACTGCTTGGCATTGGTTTCAAACTGTTGGACCTGGGTCTGAAGATTTTGTAATTCAGTTTCAGTATCCTTTTGTGTAACGGCATCCATGCTTGCTCTATTTTGTTGGTAGCTAGCAAACTTAGCTTGTAAGTCTTTTACTTTAGCCTGAAGTCTTGAGTTCCAGTTGCCTTCATATTCTACTAATATGGCATCTGCAGCTTTAATTTCAGGCCATTCTGCGAAGACTTTCTCTATTTTCACATAGCCTATTTTTAGGCTTTGAGCGTTTGTAATAAACGATAGTGCCATTAAGCACAATGCTACTGTGAATAATCTAACTTTCATGTTGTGACAATTAATTTCGAATCGAAAAATAGAAATTATAAGCAAAAACTGAAATCAAAACAATTGGTTATTACAATAAGTGGCCTAAAACCTCTTCAAAACTAAATCACTCACCGCATCACCAATTGATAAGGAAGAGGTAGCAGCAGGGGATGGGGCATTGCAAACATTGATGGCATGCTTGGCTTCGATGATTGAGAAATCATCTAAGAGTCCACCGTTTCTATCACAGGCTTGCGCACGAACGCCAGCACCACCATCAACTAAATCGCTTTCCTGAATTTCAGGGATTAGCTCTTGCAATGCCTTGGTAAAGGCAGCTTTTGAAAACGAGCGGTACATTTCTCCAAAACCTGTTCTCCAGTACTTCTTGGCTACTTTCTGAAAACCTGGCCACATGAGCGTTTCCAGTAGTTCGCCAGCGTTGATTTGAGACTTTTTATAGCCTTCTCGCTTGAAGGCAAGCACAGCATTTGGTCCAGCTTCAATACCACCACCGATCATACGTGTAAAATGAACGCCTAAGAAGGGGAAGTTTGGGTCTGGGACAGGGTAAATTAGGTGTTTAACTAAATATTCCTTCTCTGGAATCAGTTTGAAATACTCTCCTCTGAAAGGAATGATCTTTAAATCAACATCATCTGAAGTCATTTTGGCTAACCTATCTGAATAAAGGCCACCGCAATTGACGACAAGCTTAGTCTCTAGGTGCTGCTTGCTCGTTTCAACTATAGAACTTACATCAGATTCTTTGATCCCTAAAACTTTATCTCCCAAGAAGATGTCGCCTCCCGCTTCTCGGATTTTATCTGCATATTTTTCAGCTATGGCAACATAATCAACGATCCCAGTATAGGGTACCTTTAAGGCAGCTATTCCTTTAACATGCGGTTCAATTTCCTTGAGCTCATCCACACTGATCTTTGAGATTTGATCAAGGCCATTTTCTAGCCCTCTATTGTAGAGGTTTTCCAATAAAGGTCTTTGGAAGTCATCTGTGGCGACTACAACCTTGCCGCACAAGTCATACGGAATCTCTTCCTCTTGACAGAACTGCAGCAGCATATTATAGCCGTTGATACAGTTTGTAGCCTTTAGACTGCCTGGTTTATAATAGAGTCCAGAGTGAATAACGCCACTGTTGTTACCGGTTTGGTGCTGGCACAATTGTGCCTCCTTCTCTACCAAAGCTAGTTTTAGCTTGGGGTTTTTCTGAAGGCTTTTGTAAGCTGTAGCTAAACCTACGATACCACCGCCAATAACTATAATGTCGTACTTCATTTACTAAAACGGTAAGTCGTCAGATTCATCAGCATTTAACCAAGCGGGCTCATCATTTGATGCCGGTGGAGGAGGTGTTGCACTAGTACCAGTATTAGAAGGAGTAGAGGCTGCACCTTGTCCTTGGTCAGCTGTAATACGCCAAGCTTGTAAGGAATTGAAATACTTGTCTACACCTTGTGGGTCTGTCCACTTTCTTCCCTTTAGGTTAAAAGCGACAATTACTTCTTGCCCTTCAGAGAATCCGTCTAACTGATCACATTTGTCTTGAATACATTCAAACTTAATGAATTCAGGATATTGTGGATTATCGGCATACTCTACTACAAACTCTCTTTTCTTAAAAGAAGCAGTTACTTGCTGTGAAGGGAATATTGTTTGGATTTTGGCTTTGATTTCCATGCGTTAAGAATTTTTTCAAAGCAATTCAATAATCATTGAAGAAACAAATTCATTGAAAGCTTAATGCGACTTTGATCAAACTTTTCGTTAGACGTATTGTCATATATATAATCATTCAATGGATTTGCTTAGTTAAGTCATTTGAGAAAACGAAATTTTGACCATCTTTGACGCCTACTATTGGGCATCTGAATAGAGCGTTTAATAAATTGAGGAGACTACTACTAATTTTTTTACTAGCATTTGGAAGCCTATCGGCTTTCTCTCAAGTAACTACTGAGGGAAGGGAATTCTGGTTTGGTTTCATGGAAAATGTCATCAATAGCCCTGATGGATTTTCCAATGGAGAAATCTTCATTACCAGCAAAACAAATACTCAAGGAACCATCACCATTTTTGCGAACAACACTTCAGTAGATTTCAGTATTGTTGCAGGGCAAACGCAACAGTTTACACTCAACGATTACTTTCCTAACATCACCGCTGTCACTTCTGGTAGTAACGAGAGAAGGGGGATTCAGATAGTTTCAGATGATGATATTTCAGTCTATGCCTTAGCAAATGAGCCTTTTAGTGCCGATGCAGCCGTAATTCTACCCAAACTGACTTTAGGTAATTCCTATGTAGTCTCCTCCTATTATGAAGCCTTAGATCCAGCATCTACTTCGTCAATGTTAATTGTAGGAACCGAAAACGGAACCGAAATAGATGTAACACCTTCAGTCTTAACCGTAAATAATCGACCTGCTGGTCAAACCTTCCGGATTATCTTGAACCAAGGTGATGTATATCAATTACAATCTACTATTGGTGATTTGACAGGTTCATTAGTGACCATTGCTCCAGGAAGCGATGGATGTAAAAACTTTGCGGTTTTTGGTGGTAACCGATGGACCAGAGTTACAGCAGGACAAGACTGCTCTGGTTTTAGAAATGGAGGGTTCAGAGCAGATGGGCATGCAGGTGATCACTTATATGAGCAAATGTTCCCTGTGTCTACCTTAGGAACAGATTACATTGCCGTTCCTTATCAAGAAAGAGAGGGTTATGGTCTTAGGGTTATTGCTACAGAGGATGATACAGAAATTAGTATCACTGGTGAGGCAGCACTACCAACTTTTGCAAAAGGTGAATACATGACATTTGTGTTTGATAATGTGAGGTCGGTTAGTTCGAATAAGCCTATTCAAGTCGCTCAGTTTAGTCAATCACTCAGTTGTGACTTCCCAGCGGGATCGAATATTCCAAATGACCTCGGGGATCCATTTATGATCATGCTGAGTCCTAATCAGCAGCTTTTACAGGAGGTTACTTTTAACACATTGCAAGTATCACAAATACAAGTCTTCTTCGCCAACCTTGTTGTAAGGACTAGTAGTGTGAATGATGTATTTATGAATGGAGTGCAAATTGACCCCGCTACGTTTACAACTGTACCGAGCAACCCGGTTTATTCGCACACCACAGTAACACTTAATGGAGGGACAGATTATACCACAGTAGTCGAGGATGGTTTTATAGCCTATATATATGGTTATGGAGATATAGAGTCTTTCGGCTACGTTGCTGGTGCTTCGCTTGCCAACTTAAACCTGCAGATCATAGGTGATGATCCTGACATTAACATTATTGCAGATGAGGGTTGCGTGAATAACGTAATAGACTTTACGGCTGATTTTGAGGTACCAGCAGGTGAAGCGCCTAGGTTCACAGAATTCACATGGGACTTTGGTGATGGAAATTCGGCAACAGCTAAAGACACAGTTCATACTTACACTCAACCTGGAGAGTACACGATTATACTTTTTGCTACTGATGGGGGTGATGAATGTGGTGAGAATTCTGAGACGATTACAAGAACAATCACTATCACGCCAAATGAGATCACCAATATTTCAGGCCCTGCCTCAGTCTGTCCAGATGTTAATGGCATTGCCTATGCCGTTGAAGGCACGCTAGGCAATACTTACCAATGGATTGTAGATGGAGGTACAATTGTTGGTGCGGACACTGGAGATGCTATATCTGTCGATTGGGGCGCGGCAAGACCAGATGCTTCCTTGAAGTTAATCTCCACAAACACCTTAGGTTGTGTAGCTGATACGGTCACATTTGATGTGATCATTAATAAGAGACTAGAACCAGTTTTACCGCAGAGTAATGGTTTTACAAATACTGAGGTCTGCTTTACTGAGTTAGGGGATGTTACTTATTCCACGCCACAAACTGCCGGGTCTGAATATGAATGGTTTATCACGGGAGGGAATTTTATTACGGCAAACAACACTAATCAGGTGAGGGTAAGTTGGAATGGCCCAGGTGCAGGTCAAATCTGGTATAGAGAGTTTAATCCATTGATTTCTGATTGTGAAGGCTTCTCTGATCGCTTAGATGTGATCATCTACCCAGAAATTGTTTCTACACCCACCATTATGGACGCACTTTGTAACGGGGATGCAAATGGAACGATCAGCATCGCATTAGCAGGAGGGAAACCGGGATATACAGTTGCATGGAGTAATGGAATGACTGGCATAGACATCAATGGCTTAGCCGCTGGAGATTATACAGCCACTGTAACAGATGCGCTTGGCTGTGAAGTAATGTTTACCTATACCGTAGCTGAGCCTGCAATATTAGAAGTTGCTGATAATCAGCTCACAGATGTAAGATGTTTCCAAGAGTCTAATGGAGCTGCCACGATATTGGTTGCAGGTGGTACTGTGTTTCCGAATGGAGACTATATTTATAATTGGGCAGGCACTAATGGCTTTACCCAAAGTACTAATACAGGCATAATTAGTGGATTAAGAGCAGGTGCATATCAAGTAGATATTCGTGATGCTAATGGTTGCGAAACCTCAACGACTTTTACGATCAATGAACCGCTCCTTTTGGAGGCAGATATTGAGTCATTAATCAACGACCCTATCTGCCCACAAGCTTCTGACGGCACGGCTTTCATTGATGCCAAAGGCGGCACACCAGATTATCAGTTTTTCTGGAGTAACAACCCAACATTAAATGATCCCAATGCCTCTGGCCTTAGCGAAGGTAATTATACCGTAAGGATCGTTGATGCGAATGGTTGTGAGACATCTTTAGCGATCGAAGTAACCGAGAGGTTTCCAAGAATATTTATTCCAAATGCATTTAGTCCCAATGGTGATGGTACAAATGACGAGTTCAAGCCGGTGGCAGACTGTTCAATCACTTTCTCAATGCAAATTTATAATAAGTGGGGCTCTATTGTTTTTTCTACGGAAGATGTCAATGAGGGATGGGATGGTACTTTTAACAGTGAGCCAGCGCCTGACGGAAAGTACTCTTATGTAGTCTTCTATGCAGGGGTGCTAAATGATGTGGCTTTTGAAGAAACCTTTAGAGGTTCTATCAAACTAATCCGTTAATTCCTTCTCATTTCTTCGGCATTGACTAATTTCATATTTAGTCTAAATCAAAGCCGAATTGCCACTAACCGTTTACAAATCTTCAGCAGGATCAGGTAAGACTTTTACCCTCGTCAGAGAGTACTTAAAGTTGGTGCTTCTCAATCCATCTGACTTCAAGAATATCTTAGCAATCACCTTTACCAATAAGGCCACTGAGGAGATGAAGCGTAGGATTCTGGATGCATTGCTCGAAATTTCCGAAGGAAGCGATGGAGCAATGTTCCAAAGTATTACTGAAGCATTAGAAGGTCAGTTAGATGAAGAAGGAGTTCGGTCACGAGCCAATGAAGCTTACGAATTAATCATTCATAATTATGGCCGATTCGAGATATCCACTATTGACAGTTTCTTTTCTAAAGTCCTAAGGTCATTCGCACGAGAGCTCGATTTACCAATGAGTTATGAGCTCGAAATGAACGTTTCCTTGGCGCTGAAAGAGTCCATAGATCAACTGTTTCGCAGCTTAGATGATAATAAGCAGGTCAGGGACTGGCTGGTGTCCTTTGCTAATGAGCAAATGGAGAATGACAAATCTTGGAATGTAGATCATAACATGGAGAAGCTGGGTAAGAGCTTATTCTCTGAAGCCTTTCAAGACGGGTTTAAAGAAGTGAATTTGGACCTGATCAGACTTAAACAGCTCATTCTAAAGATGAGTAAGACCATCAAGGGCTATGAGAATGAATTGAAAGCCTTCGGCAATGAAGCACTCGATTTGATCTCACAACATAGTTTGGTTGCGGAGGACTTTAAGCGTGGTAAGACAGGTGTTGCGAATACTTTCAAAAAACTCGCTACTGGTAATTTTGAACTGACAGCTACTTTTATCAAAGTGGTAAATGGTGATGATACTTGGTACACTAAAACTTCACAGAAGGTTGCAGAAATCGATGCCTTAGTGGCAGGTAGGTTTGGTCAAATTGGACCAGCAATTGTCAAATACATTGATGAGTATCAGATCGACTATAATACAGCCAAAGTACTGCTGAAGAATATCTTCTCTTATGGCCTATTAGAAGAGCTCAATAAGCACTTAAAGAAATATAGAGATGAACACAATGTGATGTTGATCTCTGATAACAATCTGATATTAAAGGATATACTAGCCGAAGCAGATGCTCCATTTATCTTCGAGAAATTGGGCAGCTTCTTTAAGCATATCATGATTGATGAATTTCAGGATACCTCAAATTTCCAGTGGAGTAACCTGCAACCTCTGGTTGTCAATGCGCTTTCAGAAGACAATAGTGTGTTGATCGTGGGCGATGTAAAACAATCCATTTACCGCTTCCGAGGGGGTAATATGAACTTGCTGTTGAGTGAGTTGAAAAGAGATTTAGGCGCCTTTTATACCGAGGATTCTGAGCGTAACCTAGCGGATAATTATCGTAGCCTAAGTCACGTGGTTGATTTCAACAATCAATTATTCGAAAAACTACCTGTCGCTATTGGGCAAAATGAAGCCATTACCGATACAGAGCTCTTTGAAAGTGCCTATGCAAACCACCAACAAGTAGCCAAAGGCAAGGAGGGTGGTTTTGTGCGTGTTCGATTCTACGATAAAGACGAAACGCCATGGAAAGAGTCTGCACTAATAGATTTGGTCGATGCGATTAAGACTAATCAGTCTCAAGGCTTTCAGCTGGTCGATTTTTTGATTTTAGTGAACGCTAATGGTGAAATTCCTGATATCGCCAATGCCTTGTTGGCTGAAGATATTCCCTTTATCAATGGTGAGTCCCTAAGAATCACACAAAGTGACTTGGTGGTCTTTGTACTGGAAGTCTTCCGATACCTACAGTCAGACTATGATGAGATTCTATTGCTCAATTTGATCCGATTATATCATCAGCTAAGCGGTCAGAACACACAAGAAGTACTGCTCAGGTCAAGAGACAATCGTATGTCCTTAGAAGAGGCAGCTTTCCCGAAAGAATTCTTAGAGCAAAAGCATCACTTAAAGCAGCAGTCACTATTCGATTTAGTGAGTGAAGTGTTATTGATATTCAACTTTACAGATCAGGCAGACGTGTACATTCAACAATTCCAAGATGTTGTGCTTGAGCAAACACAAAAGGGAATCAATTCCATCAATACATTCATGGAATGGTGGGATAATGAAGGCTACGATACGACAGTTGCGGCAAATGAGAAGACGAATGCTGTTAGAATCATGTCAATTCATAAGTCTAAAGGCCTAGAAGCACCGATAGTCTGTATTCCATTTGCGCACTGGGGTATACTTCCGCCAGTGAGACATCAATTCTGGACGAGAGACCTACCTATAGATTATCAGGATTTGAAATTCGTTCCCCTAGATTATTCAAAACGTTCTTTGTCAAACTCGCATTTTGCAGAAGCCTTTTATCAAGAGTCCAAGGAGTTTGTCTTAGACGTTCTAAATAAGACTTATGTGGCCTTTACTAGGGCAAGAGAGAAGCTATACATCTCTGCACCAAATGGAGAGTTAAGGAGAGGAGCGCTGCCATCCAATATCCAATCCCTGCTGTGGCAGATCCTTCCTGGCTTAGAGAGTCAAGAACAGGCCGAAAGTGGTTTTGTAGACTACACTTTTGGTCATTCTGGAGAAAAGATCGGAGAGAACGAAACGAAAAGCGATGCTATCGGTATAAAGGTCTATCCAAGCTCTTCTTACCTACAAAAACTTACGATCAGGAATGATTCTGAACGCTTCTTCATGCTCCAAGAGACGGAAGACGCACAGAACATCACCATTGGAAATCAAGTGCATGAGGTGCTTTCTGCCATCAATACTTCAGACGATTTAGCACCCGTACTCAAGCAAATGCAACAAGCCGGTGAACTCGATGAGAAAGCAGTATTAGCCGTGTCTTCAAGAATTACTAAGCTCTTTGAAGACCCTAATATTTCACCCTGGTTTTCTGATGGCTTTGAAGTGCTCAATGAGCGAGAGATTTGGCATGACAACCGCATTCATAAACCAGATCGAATCCTAACCCAAGGAAAGAAGGCGATCGTCATCGACTATAAGAAAGAAAAAGAAGGAGAGTCGCATCACGAGCAGGTGAGGCGCTATATGAGAGCGATGAGGGCACTTGGCTTCGAAGAGGTGGAAGGACACCTCATTTATGTAGAACCTGTGATTGTAAGAAAGGTGAGCTTATGATAAAGTCAGAAAAACATCGTCATGCTGAATTCATTTCAGCATCTAAAGCCTCATTAAAGAAGACCCTGAAACAAGTTCAGGGTGACGTAGTGGTAAGGAGTATGTTGGCTTATAGTTTATTGATATCTAGAATGGGTCGTCATGCTGAATTCATTTCAGTATCTAATATGTCTCATAGAAAGGCCACGAAATACACCGAAGCTTCGAAGCAGGGTGACGTACTAAACTGGGAGGTAAGTCTATGAAAACTTTTCACGAATCATTAGTCGACCATGTGGCTGAAGGCTCACTTCAGGAGTTAAAGAGCCATTGCTATGTCTTTCCTACAAAGCGTGGAGGAGTGTTCTTTAAAAGAGCTTTACTGAATCGATTTGGAGATCATAACTTCATTCTACCAACAATCCTCAGTATTGAAGATTTGGTGCAGGAGATGACTGGTTTCAATATAACCGATGAGTTAACCCTGCTCTTTAATCTATTCCAGGTTTATCAAAAGCGAGACAAAGATTTAGAATTCGATAAGTTCTATGCTTGGGGGAAAGTCATTTTAAAAGATTATGATGAGATAGATCGGTACATGGCAGATGCCAAACAGATCTATTCTGCGTTGCAGAACATCAAAGAAATAGACCATGTCTTCGGCTATAACGATGAGCTAAGAGAAATCATCGAGCGGTACAGAACCCTCACCGAGAAAAAAGAGAAGACCAAGTTGCTCACAGAATTCCTGAAAATTTGGCAAGAAGTAGGTAATGTCTATGTGGAATATCAAGACACACTACTGAAAGAAGAGAAGGCTTATGGGGGTATGCTTTATAGAAACCTTGCTGAAATTCTAAAG
>Ga0075118_10000171_pt1 | contig 64941 bp, 46 predicted proteins | sample AntAceMetag02UKE_FD_69794 | JGI IMG/M metagenome (GOLD analysis project Ga0075118, IMG submission 69794) | Saline lake microbial communities from Ace Lake, Antarctica - Antarctic Ace Lake Metagenome 02UKE | ecosystem: Environmental > Aquatic > Non-marine Saline and Alkaline > Saline | place...
CATTTTTAAAAGTGACGGAGCGAAGCAGGCTCTGCTGAAGGCGCTTGGTGAAACGGCGCAGAAGCTAGACTGAAGAGCGCCAAAAACTCTACCGTCTAATCTGTGAAAAGATTTGGACCTTCGAAGACCCATCCGTCGAAACGTCCGCCAAATCTAGGAGTTTAGATGAGCGATAGAATCGAAGAATTTACCCCCGCGACAACCTTCACTTTTTTTACGACTGATGGCTCGCTGCGGTGCATTTCGACCCGATCTAACGGGGGAGCCGGAAAGAAAAGGCTTCTTTTTATTGTCAGAAAAACATATACTTTTTCTGACAATTAAAGATCCCGCAATATGAGTAAACATGCTGATTCCATTGATGCCGCCATTCTCGACCGTTTTCGGTCGGGGCCGGTCGGGCACGTCTGGGCGCCAGCGGACTTTCTGGATCTCGGTTCTCGCGCCGCGGTGGACCAAGCCTTGTCCCGCAACTGCCGGTCGGGCGCGCTCGCTCGCGCTGCCCGTGGGCTGTATCATCTGGCCACGAAGGATCCCATTCTGGGGGTGCTCGCGCCGGAGCCGAAACAGTTGCATAGCGCCTTGGGCCGCCGCGATGGAGCCAAGATCTACTCGACCGGAGCGCATGCCGCCAATGCCTTGGGCTTGAGCGATCAGGTGCCCATGCGCCCGATGTTTCTGACGACGGGGCCCAGTCGCCGGATCAATCGGGGTCGCAGCGCGCTCGTGCTGCGCCACGTTTCGCCGCGATTCGTCTCCACCCGGCACCACCAAAGCGCGCAAGCTATTCTCGCGCTGCGCTGGATCGGGCGAGACCATGTCGATGCCGACATGATTGCGCGCTTGCGGCGCAATCTCTCCTCCACTGATCGGGCAGGCCTGCTGGACGATCTCGGGCATGCGCCGGCGTGGATCGCCAAGATTTTCCGACTAGTCGCGACCGAAAACTCATGAAACACTTCCTCCGCCTTTCCGCAGCCCAACGGCACACGGCCTTCCTGCAAGTGGAAGAGGCCATGCAGTTGAACGCCGAGAGCGTGGAGAAGGATTTCTGGGTCTGTTGGACGCTGCGTGAGCTGTTTGGTCTCCCTGGACTCGGGGAGCATCTGACGTTCAAAGGGGGCACTTCACTTTCCAAAGCGTGGAAACTCATCACGCGTTTTTCGGAAGACATCGACCTCGTCGTGGACAAGGAGACTTTGGGCTTTGAGGGAACGAAATCTCCTGATCAGGCCCCGAGTAAGAAGCAACGCCGAGTTCGCCTGGAGGCCCTCATGCTCGCGGGTCGAGCGTGGGTTCAGCAGCGTCTGCAACCTGCTCTCCAAGCTAGGATCACGGCGGCATTGGGAAAGTCGGCGGCGGCCGGGCGTTTGGTGGTAGATCCCGATATGTCCGACGGCCAGTGTCTGCTCTTTCATTACCCATCGGTATTCGGTCCGGATACGGCGGGTTACGTGATGCCGGTGGTTAAAATCGAACTCGGGGCGCGGTCTGATGATTGGCCCAAAGCACGAAGGCCAATCACGCCTTATGTGTTGGAGCAATTTCCGGCCCTAGATTCGGATGCAGTGAGTGAGGTCGATGTGCTCGCGGCAGAACGCACGTTCTGGGAAAAGGCCTGCCTGCTGCACGAGGAGACGTTTCGGCCGGCAGACAAGCCGCGCAAGATTCGCATGGCTCGCCACTACTACGACCTGTGGTGTTTGTTGCAGGCCGGGGTGGGCGAACGGGCCTTGGCCGATAAGGCATTGTTTCAACGGGTGGCCGAGCATCGGGAAATATTCTTTCGCTACTCTTGGGTAGACTATTCGACGCACCGACCAGGCTCTTTCCGCCTCACCCCGCCGGAGTCCCATCTCGAACAGTGGCGCCGAGACTATCAGGCGATGCTCGGGCCCATGTTTTTTGGCGAAGTTCCGAGCTTCGAAGAAATGATCACAGCGGCATCCCAATTTGCCGACCGCTTCAACAACTCCTGAGTGCCATGTCCGATCCCACCAAAGAGCTGACCTTTCAAAACGAAGTGATCGCGCAGATGGTCGCGGGTGGCTGGAAGCGGGGGAACCCGGAGAAGTATGATCGTGCATTGGCGCTCTACCCGGAGGACGTGTTGGGCTTCGTGCAGGATACGCAGCCGGAGCAATGGCAGAAGTTTTGCGGGCTCTATCCCCATGACCCGGAGCAGAAGTTTCTCGAACGGGTCGGAGCCCAACTCAACAAGGCCGACCCCAACGCGGCGGACAAAACGATGCGCACGTTTGGCACCCTCGGCGTGCTGCGTCACGAACTGCGCGACCGCGGCACCCGCTTCAGTCTGTGCCAGTTCAAACCGGAGCATGACCTGAACCCGGATACGCTGGCGCGGTATGGCCGGAACCGGTTACGGGTAGTTCCCGAGTTGGTCTACAGTCCTTGGGCGACAGACACGGAATTGGCGCTGACGGGGATCAAGGCGAAGAACTGGCGCATCGATCTGGTGCTCTTCGTAAACGGCATCCCCATCGCCACGTTGGAGCTTAAATCGGAATTCAAGCAGGCCGTGCAGCGGGCCGTGAAGCAGTATAAGCAGACCCGGCCTCCGGTAGATCCCATTACCAAAAAGGCGGAACCGTTGCTCACGTTTAAGAGAGGCGCGTTGGTGCACTTTGCGGTGAGCCAATACGAGGTTTACATGAGCACCCGGCTGGAGGGCGCTAAGACAAATTTCCTACCGTTTAATCGCGGGACGAAGGAAGGCGCAGCCGGCAATGACACTCCCGAGGATCAAGACCGCTATGCCACGGACTACCTTTGGAATGAGGTGCTGTTGCCGGACAATATCCTGAACATCCTCGCTCGGTTCGTTCACCTCGAAATCAAGGAGAAGGAGGATTGGGACGGACGGAAGTATAAGCAGGAGACCATGATCTTCCCGCGCTACCATCAGTGGGATGTCGTGACCCAACTGATCAACAAGGCCCGGGAGGAAGGGTCGGGGCAGAAGTATCTCATTCAGCATAGTGCTGGCTCAGGTAAATCGAACTCCATCGCCTGGACCGCCCACCAACTTTCCGGGCTCTACACGAGCAAGGGCGAAAAGCAGTTTCACTCCGTCATCGTGGTAACGGATCGCACGGTTTTGGACGATCAGCTGCAGGAAACCATCTATCAGTTTGAGCACACCGATGGCGTGGTCGGCCGGATCAATCGCGAGGAAGGAGAAGGCTCCAAATCCGAAAAACTGGCCGGGGCCTTGGAGAACTCTCAGCCCATCATCATCGTCACGATCCAGACGTTCCCATTCGTGCTGCGAGCAATCGAGAATAGCGTGAGCCTCAAAGAGCGCCGCTATGCTATCATCGCTGATGAAGCCCACTCTTCGCAGAGTGGCTCGACCGCCCGGCAATTGAAGGAAGTCCTCATGGTCGAAGGCTCCGACAACGACGAGGAGGAGTTGAGCTCCGACGACATGATCGACGCGACCGTCGCCTCTCGACGGGCGAATTCGAATCTAAGTTTCTTGGCATTCACCGCCACGCCTAAGACCAAGACGCTAGAACTCTTCGGTCGGCTGCCGAACCCAGCCGAACCGGCTTCCAAGACCAACAAGCCGGCGGCGTTCCATGTCTACAGCATGAGGCAGGCGATCGAAGAAGGCTTCATCTTGGACGTGCTGAAGAACTACACGAACTACAAGGTCGCCTACAACTTGGCTTTGAAGATTCAGGAGGCGGACGAAGAGGTCGAAAGTCGCAAGGCCAAGGTGAAGCTCAACCAGTGGGTGCGTCTGCACGACTACAACATCGCGCAAAAGGTTCAGGTCATCGTGGAGCACTTTAAAGATAACGTCATGGGCCTGATTGGGGGACACGCCAAAGCCATGGTCGTGACCAGCTCTCGCAAGGAGGCAGTGCGCTACAAACTCACCTTCGACAAATACATCGCTGAAAACGGCTATGAGAAGCTCTACGGGATGGTGGCTTTTTCGGGGGAAGTGGAGTTCACCGAGAAGGATCCTAACTCAGCCGGATTGATCGGAGAGAAGTTCACCGAAACCAACATGAACCCAGGGCTCAAGGGACGCGATTTGCGCAAGGCCTTCGATTCGGCGGACTACCAAGTGATGATCGTGGCCAACAAGTTCCAGACCGGTTTCGATCAGCCCAAACTCTGCGCCATGTATGTGGACAAGAAGCTGGGTGGCGTGGAATGCGTGCAGACCCTCTCGCGGCTCAATCGGGTGTTCCCGGGCAAAGCGGATTCAGGGACGTTTGTCTTGGATTTCTTCAACGACCCCGACGACATCCTCGCCGCCTTCCAGCCCTACTACCAGACGGCCGCACTCACCGATGTTTCGGATCCAAACCTGATCTTCGACCTCGACGAAAAACTCAGAGCCTCCGGGATCTTCCAGTGGCCCGAAGTGGAGCAGTTCTGCGTCGCCTTTTTTCAGAAAAGTAAGAGCAGTGCCGCCCTCTCCAATATCTGCAAACCAGCCGTCCAACGGTGGCAGATCCGCTACAAGGCAGCCCTGCTGGCCTACCAGCAGACGCGTGATGTGCTGGAGCGCACCAAGAAGACCGGTGACGCGGTTCTGCTGGCCAATGCGGAAACGAATTACAAAGCCGCCAAGAAGGAAAAAGATGCTCTGGAGATCTTCAAAAAGGACCTCGGCACCTACGTGCGGTTCTATGAATTCATGTCGCAGATCGTGGACTACGACGATCCGGCCTTGGAAAAGCTCAGCCTCTACGCCCGGAACCTAAATCCCCTCCTCCGTGAGCAGAACCTCGAAGAGGATGACATCGACTTGGACCAGGTTGTCTTGAGCCACTACCGCCTCTCCAAGATCAAGCAGCAGAATCTCCTCTTGGAGGAAGACCAAGCCGAGTATGGGTTGAAGCCTGGAGAAGGTCTCGGCACCGCCAAAGCGAAAGATCCTCAGGAGGAGTTCCTATCGCAAATCATCGCCCGACTGAACGAACTCTTTATCACGGATAACCTCAGCGAGTCCGACATGATCAACTACGCTCACACCGTGCGCGACAAGGTGAAGGAGAACGAACAAGTCATGAAGCAGCTCGCCCACAACAGTGACGAGCAAGCGCTGCTCGGTGATTTCCCGAAAGCCGTCGACGACGCCATCCTCGACAGCAGCGACGCCCACGAAGAACAAAAAATGCAGCTCCTCTCCGATCCAAAGAAGGCGGCCCTCTTCACCAAACTCGTCTTCGACCTCCTCAAGAAAGTCGGTTAATTCTTCAATAAAATGCGCCGACCTTTTTTACAAAATAGCACCGAGCAAATTTTAAAATGCGCACGAAACTTCCCCCATGATGTAGATAAGCTCGTTGATGCTCGCAACGAACTGGCTTTGAGAAATTCCAGAGCCGCTGGCCCCGCACTGAAAGAGGTAGAAGACTTGCTAGAATTATTGGGAGTAAGTCGAAAATCTACCGGGGTTAACAAATCCGATTCAGTTAAAAGGGACGAGGCGAGAGCCGCAAATCCATCAACGCCCGGAGGGAAAAGGGACCAGGAGATCGAGCGAAAACAAATCGAAGCCCGACAGTCTGAAGCGGCGGGCCCGAAGATCGCCGAACTGCGACAGCAGCTGCTCGATTTATCCGCAAGGAATCGGCTTTTGAATTTCAAGCACAGTGCTAGGGGAGCTCGATACGTTAGGGTAATCGACGAAGAAGCTTCGGGTCTTTTTAAGCAGTTACAGTCTGATAGGGCCGTTGAGTTTGTTCCGTTGAAGGACCCACCGGAAGATCCGGTAGATGAGCAGACTGACAAATTCCAAGATGCCCTGAGTGAGGCAATTTTAACGGATCGCATCTATTTGGAGGCGGTCGCCAAAATTGAAGCGGATGAGGCCGATGATGCAGAGGCTCGGCTTCGATCTGCCGAAAGATCCTTGAGGGATCGCCTTCGGCGGGAACTCGGTATGCCTACGCGACGTGAGGCACAACCTTCGTTACAAGAGTATGCGAAGAGCCTAGGGCTTTCTCCCAGCTTCGATTTAACCGAAAACAAATTGAGGTCTCGCCGTAGACCGTCATCTGAGTGGCAAACTCTCCAGCTCGACGATGAACTCCGCCGAAAACTCAAGGGAATCGCGCAACAAGCCCGTGAATCCCTCAACGAGTATGGCGTTGAGACACTTCATGTTGTATTCGGATTCCTCGAATGGTCCCCCCCGACCGCCGACGGTGTAGCGGCGGATGTGCTATTTTCCCCGTTAGTGCTGCAACCCGTAGGTATAAAGCGACATCAAGCCGTTGGTTCCCATGCGGGAGGAGACGACCTTCTACTAGACGATGAATTCGGCCGTTCTTTACGGCCAAGAGAACGTTATAAGCTTAGCACCGAAAATTCCGATACCCCTTCGGTGAACTTGACCCTTCGAGAGCGATTGAAGGACGACTATGAGTTTACTCTGCCTGAGTTGGATTCAGAAACCCCCGATCTAGAAAAGTTCTTCGGCCAATTGGAGGAATCGATTACCGATTTCCCGAACTGGAGAATTCGTAGATTTGTTACACTTACTCATCTTAGTTTCAGCCGCTTACCCATGTGGCTGGACTTGGATCCGGACCTCGTAGGCGTAACAGCCCCAGATGAACATCCTATTCTGAGAGAGCTGTTTGGAGGTCGAAGTTCTGGTGGGGGCGGAGAATCTAATGACGGCGAGAATACTCCGAATGAAAAGCAACCAATTCCCCACCTTCTATTGGATTGTGACTCTTCACAATATGCCGCGATCAAAGAGGTTCTGACGGGAAGGAATCTAGTAATCCAAGGACCGCCTGGAACGGGTAAGTCTCAAACCATCGCAAATCTTATCGGGGCGGCCTTAGGCCAAGGTAAAAGCGTTCTGTTCGTGGCGGAAAAGCAGGTCGCGCTCAACGTGGTCCATAGCCGCCTCAAGGATGTTGGCTTAGAGCCTTTTTTACTTGAGCTACACTCGGCCCGCGTAGGCAAAAAGGCTGTAATTGAGAGCATTCGAAATGCCATCGATGCTAGAAAACATGGCCCTCAGTTTTTCGCGAATACCCAAACTGACGTCCGTGCTAATGTTGAGAAGTATCGGCAAGGGCTGGATGACTACGTCAAAGCGATAAACGCGAAATATGGAGCGGCCGGATGGACTCTCCACACCATTATTTGGAAGGAAATCAAGTTTGAGGATCATCCGATCCCGTCCCAGTTGGCGGACGCAAACCTACCATGCGTGAAGTCCTGGACGTTGGAGGATTGGAACGACAATAAACGCCTCCTTTCGGACTGGCATGGTCTTCGACAGTCAGTCCGTTCAGAGGGCAGACAGCATCCTTGGTATTGGGTCAGTGCCCAAGATATTCACCTAAAACAAGAGGAGGAAATTGTCAGATATGTCCGTAGAATTTCAGGTCAGCTCAAACTTCTAGGTGAGCGGATTTCTGACTCTGAGCTGGGAGCTAATTCTAAGCTCAATCTCGATGAAGTAGAGCGGCAAATCACACTGATCGCTGAGTTAGGTTCAGTTCCCGCGACCCCAGCAGATGATTTCTGGATGTTTGCCCTGCGAAAAGATTCGGCGAGGTCTATCTCAGACGCTGAGTCCGCTAAGGCAAAGAGGGAGGCCGCGGAGCTCATGGTCCGGTCGGTCGCGTCGGATATAGGTTTCTTCGATGACAGCACTCTCGCGGCAATCGAAAGTGCCTCCGCCCACGTCCGAACTCTTGAAGCTTCAAACGCCTCTTTTTCCTCCCTGTCGGAGCTCAAGGAATTTCAACGAAGCCTCAATCCACTAGTGAGTTCAGCGCGACAAATCTTAGAGATTTTGTCGCGGCTACGATCATTCGAAAATCTTCCGAATTGGGAGTCGGACTTAAACGGCGCAAGCAACACGCTCAAATACATCGAGCTCGCATCATTTGCTCCAAGTGGGATTTGGGGCCGTAAAATCGATTGCCGGTCCGACGTGATCTGTGAGGCGTTGAGTGAGGCTGCAAAGATGGCCCAGCACCTCCAAGAGGAACAAGCCCGACTACAGGAATGCCTAAGTGTCCCGCTAAATTCACTCAAGGAAGAGGAAATAGTTGAAACTGAAGCAACGCTTTCAAAGGGCTGGTGGGGATCCTTTCTTTTCAATCCCGACTATCGACGGGCAAGACGGTTCGTTAAAAACAACATCGATCCGTCTCATCAGTCCGCTGCTGGTTCACTTCTGTTAAAGACCACTGAATTTCATAAAGCTCTCCGCGAACTGGATTCCCATCGATCGGTAAAGCTCTCAGACGGACTTGTGCACGGGCTCGAATCCGACGTCGGGCAAATTCGAGAAGTAGTAGACTGGATTCAAGAGGTCCGGACTTCTACTCCCTTAATTGAGCAAGGAAGCCAGGAGCTTCGGGCGGCGGTTTTTGCCGTGCGTAAGGACATGTCGCGGGCCTGTGTTGATCTTCAGAACAAGGACTGGATTGAGCGCCTTGGCTTGTTGAAGAAGGCAAGCGATTCACGAAAAGTAAGTATGTTGGATATTGATTCCAAACTGGAGTCTGAATCCAGCATAGCTCTCACGCTGATCGAGCAGTTGAGCGCTTGGAACTGGCAACCCGAGATTAGCACCGAGCGTCTGGAGTTTCTGGCCGAACAGATTCGAATTCGGATCGAGTCACAGTCGACTCTGCAAAAATTCGAATGCGAGTATCCGTTTCTCTTCCCCGATCTCACCCACTCGATAACTGTTGTTCGGGAAAATCACGAATTGGTGCGGCGCATCAAGAGGTCCGGAATCTGTGAGACCTGGGTGGATAAACTACTTTCACTTGAGCGAGATAGCCGGTGGCAGGAATTGATCTCCATCGGCACGGGATTAGCGGACTTATTTTCGGAAATTGAAGATCCATTGATTCAACTGAGAAGCCGATCAATTGACTTGAAGGAGTATCCCCGAGTCTTGGTCAAAGAGAGTATTGAGGAGCTAATCTCGATCTTTGAAGTTTCGCTGCAAGACGAGCCAGCTCTTCGGCCAAAGTGGCGGCTCCTTGCGACAGAACATGTCCTCCAACAGAAAAACCTATCAGAGTTTATTCGAAAGCTCGGCAAAGTCCCACCGCAGTATGCAGACGTCGGCCAGCTATTTGAGCGTATAGCGATTCACAAACTGTGCCTCGCTGCCTTCGAGGAAAGTGATGCCCTCAAGCCCTTCAGGCATTCCAGTCCGAATGAGCTTCGAGACAAATTCAGAGAGTATGACGAACTACTGAAGGCGTCAGATGGAGTTGATCTCGTGAGCGGCTTAGAATCCCGAGACGTTCCGATGGGAAACTCATACGGTAAAGTTTCCACGTTTACGGACTACAGCCTGCTCAAGCACGTTTGTGGATTAGAACGGCCTCGAACTCCGGTTAGAGATCTACTGAGGCGCGCAGGCAATGCCCTCAAAGCGATAAAACCTTGTTTCATGATGAGTCCGCTTTCAGTCGCTCAGCTCATCGACCGTAGCAGCGTGCAGTTTGATTTGGTCGTATTTGACGAAGCATCTCAGATTAAGCCGGCAGACGCATTGTCGGCCATGATGCGGGCCAAACAGTTTGTGGTAGTTGGGGACAGAATGCAGCTTCCTCCGACGGCGTTTGGGGCAAGAACCGCTCAGGTAGTGGAAGCAAATATCGATGAGGAGGAGGAAGAGTCTCCAGTCGTTGAATCTATCCTCGAGCTCTCTGCTGCTGCATACGGCGACGGGCCTATGCTCTTGTGGCACTACCGATCCAGAGATCCATCTTTGATCGCGTTCTCAAATCGAGAATTTTATCAGAACAACTTGCGCGTATTTCCTGCGCCGAGAGCGAAGAGTCTGAATTCTGGGGTGTCCTACCTTCAAGTTAACGGGACCTACTCAGCTCGAACCAATGTATTAGAGGCCAAAATCTGCGCCAAATCTGCGATCGAGTATATGAAGGCTCACCCAGAGCGATCGATCGGGCTTGTCGCACTGAACAAACCTCAGGCCGAACTTATCGAACTCGAGTTGGACAGAATGATCGATGATGACCCAATCGCGTTGGACTACAAAGCGAAGTGGGGCGAAGGACTTGAACCGCTGTTCGTTAAGAACCTAGAAAGCGTTCAAGGAGACGAGCGGGATGTAATCTTTATTTCGACGGTGTTTGGAAACGACCCTAACGGAAATTTCTTCCAAAGATTTGGCCCCATCACCTCACAAGCCGGGCATCGCCGCTTGAACGTGCTTTTCACCCGAGCGAAGCATCATGTTGTAGTGGTATCTTCAATACCAACGGAAAAAATCAAGCTCAGTGAGAGTTCCCATTGGGGAGTAAGGGTCCTTCGAGGGTATCTAGAGTATGCCAAATCAGGTCGTCTAGAATACGGGGAGGAAACCGGACGTTCCGCAGACAGTCCTTTCGAAGAAGCGGTAACTTACGCCCTAAAGGCGAAGGGTTATGACTGCGTTCCCCAAGTCGGAGTGGAGGGATTCTTTATAGATTTGGCCGTGAAGAATCCTGAAAATCCAAATCAGTTTATTCTCGGGGTAGAATGTGACGGTGCTTCCTATCACAGTTCAAAATCAGCTAGAGATCGGGATAGGTTGAGGCAGGATATCTTGGAAAGTCTGGGGTGGGATATTTACCGGATTTGGTCCACCGATTGGTTCGCGGATTCAAAGCGAGAGATGGCAAAGCTGATTGCGCGAATTCAGGAACTCATCGAGGCGAAACGTTCAAGCGAGGTGTTTGGTGAGCTGGATTTCGATGCAATAGCGGGGAACGAAAGAAGAACTTCACCATTCTTTGAAGATGATCCCTCCGCCTCAGAAGCAGAGGGAACTAGGGGCAAAGCCAAGCCATTCCGACTGGTAGCAGATCCAGTGTTGGCTCAACTGAGCTCGGAGGAATACCTCAAACTCTCCAAAGAGGAAATCGAGTCAGCTAGAGAACCAATTCACAAAAAACTGCTGGAAGAAGCATTCAATATTGATCCAGGCCATTTCAAAGAAGTGGAAATTCACGTCAATGAGAGTGGCGCATTGGCAGGAGCTAGACTTGAAGAAGCCTACGATGTGAAAATCTATCAGTGGCTCCAAAAAAACCCAACAAGGCCTCTGGCCGAGATGCCGTGGCCGGCAGGCGTTGACCTCCAAACGAAAATCTATCTCCGGGCCCAAGCAGTGCGAAGCGTCGTCCTGCAGGTTAGACGTCGCTAGAATCGAAATTGAAAACAAACAAGAGGCCGAAAGGCGGCCACCTCGAGGTGCACTATTTTAGATGCCGAGCAGTTGCCAAAAAGTTGCCAGAAACCGTGTTTCAGGCTTCACTTCCCTGCATTTTTTTGCTCTCATCTTCATTTCTAACTAATTCATTTAAAACTAAATACGTAATTACTAGCAACTTAGCTCGATCCTCAAATCCCGGTTCGAATCCCCGTGGGGACGCCACTTTAAAACCCGCCTTCCGAGGCGGGTTTTTTGGCGCTTGGGGCCGAAGGCTCCAAGTTCGAACCCTTGCCACTCGCTTCACTCGTAGACGACGGGAGGATGCCGCCGCAGCGGCAGACCGGAGAAGGGGCGGCACGTCCCACGAGCCGAGTGCGCAGCACTGCCGCTAAGCGGCACCAATCCCCGTGCTTGTCCGCCGAAGCCTTGACGAAGGCGGAGGGACGCCATTTTAAAACCTGCCTGCCGAGGTGGGATTCGCGGTGGATTGGTGCAGTCGCGTTGTTATCGGCGTTACAAAATCATGAATCATTGGACTGACCCCTTTTTGCTGTCCCCGTCGCCGCGGGCGCACCACACTCGCTTAGGTTACACTTTCCGGGGCCCGGTTGATTCGATCGTAGAGACCGGACCCAGACTGGAAGTCTAGAGTTTAACTTTATGAGTCAGTCCGACTCAAAAAATGCCGCGATTTGAATACCTTCTAGCGTCGCATATCAACGGACATACCTCCTACCCAGTGCATGAGTTGTCGGTAAATAAGTTTGCTCAACCCCTTGCTGTGACCAGAGATCGGTATTGTGTGCGCTAACGCGAATCAAGTCATACTTGTCGGTTGGGATGGGGCCGATTGGAAGATTGCGTCGCCGCTGATCGACCGGGGAGAACTGCCGCAACTGGCCAACATGGTTGAGCACGGCGCCTCGGGCCCGCTCGCTAGTTTGCCTCCATATCTTTCGCCTATGCTATGGAACAGCATAGCCACAGGAAAGTATGCCGACCAGCATGGCATCCTCGGATTCACGACCACCGATCCGTCCACCGGTCAACTGGCCGCCATCACCAGCACGCAGCGCAAGTGCAAGGCCGTTTGGAATATTCTCAGCGAACACGGTCTCACCGCCCATGTGCTGGGCTGGTTTGCTTCTCATCCAGCGGAAAATGTCACAGGTGTCTATGTCACCGAGGCCTTTCCCCGGCCGGTGACCAAAGGCGCTCCTTGGCCACTGCCACCCGGGGCGGTGCACCCAACAGAACTTGCGGAAGAATTCACCGGGATTCGTCTGCGACCGGAAGACGTGGAACACGATATTCTCCGCCTCTTCATTCCCAAAATCTCCGAGATCGACCTGACTAAGGACAAGCGCCCTGAGCAACTCGCGATTCGTCTGGCCGAGCTTTATACCGTGCATAATGCGGCCATCGAAGCGCTCGACCGAGGACCATCCGATTTTCTCGCTGTCTACTACCATTTTATTGATTGGGTGTGTCACGATTTCATGGACTTTCACCCACCACGCCGGCCGCAAATCCCCGAGCGCGAGTTCGAGTGGTATCAAGATGTCGTCAACTCTGCCTATCGCTTGCAGGATCTATTGCTGCGCGACCTGCTGTCCCAAGCCGGGCCGGAGGCGACGGTCATCCTCTGTTCCGACCACGGCTTCCATAGCGACGGACGACGCCCGGTCCGGATTCCCATGGTTTCGGCCGGTATCGCACTCTGGCATCGGGCGCAGGGGATCTTCGCGGCGGCCGGCCCGGGGATTGCGCAGGACGCTCTTGTGTCGGGTGCTACGGTGCTCGACCTCACTCCCACCATCCTACACCTATTCGGCCTGCCCGTCGGCGCCGATATGGATGGCCGCGTGCTTGCCGCAGCGTTCGATCAGAAAAATTTCCCACCGGTAAAAACCATCCCGTCGTGGGAAACGGTGCCAGGTCAACATCCTCGCCCTCGTCACCTCACTTCTCTCAGTCATTCCGACCAAGTGGAACTGCTCCAACAATTCGCGGCGCTGGGTTATGTTGATCTGGCCAACACCGGCGCAGGTTCGGCTACCAGCCTCAACGACCGCGAGAACCGCTGGAATCTTGCCATTACGCTGCGCCATGCCGGTAAAAACGAGCAGGCCTTGGAACTTCTAGATGGGTTGTATCTGGAATGTCCGGAGGATCCGCGCTACGCCTTTCATCTCGCCATGTGCCAGCTGCATCTGGGGTTAACCGTGGAGGCGGCCGCCACCACCGAGACACTTTTGGATCACACTCCTGGTAATCGGCAGGCCCACCTGCTTCTCGCGGAGTTGGCCACCACGCGGGGTGACGCAGCCGGTGCATTGGCGCACCTGGAATTGGCCGACGACGGTCTGAAGGGGAACCCCAGTTCCGACGCTCCACAAGCACCGGTGGAAGACTCCGCGCTCCTGGTCCAACGGGGGATGGCCCGGTTGAAACTAGGACAGATCCTGCCAGCCTGTGAGGACCTGTATGCCGCGGTCGAAGCCGATCGCGAAAATCCCGGAGCTTGGCTCGGTTATGCGCAGACCCTACTCAAGGGCGGCCACGCCACCGAGGCAGAAACCTGTGCCCGTGAAGCCGTGGCCCTTGCGCCTACCATGGCCTTGGCATACTACGTCTTGGGTTCGGCGCTCGCTTCCCAAGACCAGCGAGCCAGTGCCCGCGATGCGTTGACGAGGGCGCGCGAACTCAACCCTCGACTAATCGCCGCCACTCGCGCGCTCAATCAACTGAGTGGTCAACCCTACGTCGCTGATGTCACCAATGTGACAGCCAAACTCGAAGAGGATTCACCTGCCGACGCGCTCCGCGCGACCACCGCCATCCGGCATCAACAGCACGCGCAAAAGCTCGATGTCCAGCGCGCTTCCACTGCTCCTCTCAACCGTTACCAGCCGCCTAAACCAGCGGCTCCTGCGAACGCCGCGGCAGAAACCGTCTCTCCGTCCACCGAACCTCCTTTTATAATTGTATCCGGATTACCGCGTTCCGGCACCTCGCTCATGATGCAGTTGCTGTCTCGCGGCGGCTTACTGCCGATGACCGACGGCCATCGCGTGGCAGATCGCAATAACCCCGAGGGCTATTACGAATGGGAGGATATTAAGAACCTACCCCTTGACCCAGGACTGATCACGCAGGCAGCCGGCAAAGCCGTAAAAGTGGTCTCTCCATTACTGCCGGCACTGCCGCCGGCGCATCGCTACAAAATCATTTTCATGACGCGCCCTGCCACTGAGATCGCTCGTTCGCAGCACAAGATGTTGGCCGCCGCGGCTCCGCCAGAAAACGGCGAAAATCCGGTGACCATCGAACACATGCAACCGCTGCTAGCCAATCATGCGGATGAAATTCTCACCCACCTGCGAGCCGCCCAGAACATCGAGCTGCTCCTAGTTGATTATCCCCGTCTCGTGGCCGCATCGGCAACCGAGTGCGCCCGAGTGGTTGCATTCCTTGGCGCCGAGAATTTGCCCACTGCGGCGGACATGCCTGCTACAGTGCAACCCAAACTTTACCGAGAACGGGAGGCCAAATCTTGAATGACCCTTTCACCCATGTCCGGTTGCCATGGCCGGACGAACTTCCCCGCCTAGTGGCTGCCTTTCCTAAATTTCCGCGTCAGAAAGCGTTTTCTCCCTTAGTGCTTGTAGCCAAGGCTGGTGAGGTGGAGCGGCTCGTCGGGCTGGCAGGAATCATGAACCAGATCAAAGGGGTGGCCGGTCTGGCCTTGGCGCTACAACCGCGTTACCTCAACGATCCGGGGGCCGGAGCGCTGTTGGCTGCCGTCCAACAGACGGCCGCGGCGGCTGGTGCCCGCCGTCTCATTACGATTGATGATCTTCGGACCGGTAATCCTCTGGTGCCGATGTTGGAGGACAATGGTTTCACGATTTTCCGTCGGTTGGAATTTTGGATGACAGCCTTGACTGTCATCCGCGATCGAGTGGAGCGGGTGCAGAATCGGCTGGTCGCTACCGGCCGGGCTGGTCGGTTCACCGCTGAGCCATTACGCGAAGACCATTTACCTGCAGTCGAGGAGCTGATGGCCGCTGAGCATTTGCTCGAGGCTCGATCCATCACCTTGTCCAGAACGGAATCCGGCGACGGCTACGATCCTAAGTTATCGTTTGTGGTCTTCGCTGGATCGCGTTTGGCGGGAGCCCTGCTGGCGCATCGGGCCGGAGCCGAAGAGGTGGCAGTCGAAGCGGAGGCGGTGGCGTTGCCCTGGCGGGGAGGAACGGGGCAAGTTCACCATACGCTTTACCAAGCGTGCATCCAGGCGGCGTCTGACTTAAATTTGAAGAATTTCATCTACACCGTGGATAAGACGGGACACGTGGACACCGGCCGCATGGCCCGGCGCTCGGATAGCCGGTTGCTGGGAGAAGGACTGCAATTGAGCAAGGCCATGGGGTCCGTGGCTTGAGCTTAATTTCGGCTTGCTGGCCATTAATGTTTCATATAAATCTGGATTATGAACAAAGCTGCACGATTATTGAGAAATGTGGCTTTGCCAGCGATTCCGGCTCTATTGCTAACCCCCGCGGCCAAAGCGCAGGTAATCTATACGGACGTTGGCGGTATCACTGTAACAGCTGGTGGTGAACGGGTATTTTTCGACCTAGGCACGGGTGGCGGCACAGGCTCGGCCGCGGTTAGCGGACCTGGTTTTGCAGGCGATGATTTCTATTTGGGTTTCCGTTATGATAATAGTGCAAAGCCCGATATTGGGAAACAAGACTCCAACCAGTCATTGGTAAGTGGAAGTTATGCTATCAACAATGCTCTCAATGATTCAATATTATCGGGAACATGGAATGGATCTACTTACGCCAGCATAAACTACAACAATGGCAATAATGCGAATTGGGCAGCTGGCACCTCGGGCTACTTGGGACTACGCCTTGATGCGGGCGGAGGTGATTACAATTATGGTTGGGCGCAGATCAGCTATAACGCCAATAGTTCGATGACACTTCATGATTTTGCTTATGAGCAGACGGTGAATACCGCGATTCTCGCTGGTGATATGGGCGCCACCGCCGTCCCCGAACCGTCCACTTACGCTGGCCTCGCCGGATTACTGGCAGGCTGCGCCGCACTGTTCAAGCGTCGCCGGATCCGCGTCGCTGCTTAATCGCCTTCGAATATCTTCTGATTAAAGCCGCCGGGATTCCCGCCGGCTTTTTAGTGCCCAGCACCCAGATAATAATTTTAGACTGAGCGAAGGTAAAGTTCGCCGCTACCGCCGGGACCCGCCGTCGCCCCACTCGCCTGGAGTGTAACGAAAAACGTCACACTTTCTGAACAGACCAAAGACGTCAGGTCTTGAGGGCCTGTTGCCCAAACGGAAACCAATCTCAATTCGCGGGTTCTTGACGGTATCTATGCCCGATTTTCAACGACTTGCGGGAGAAAATACTCGGGTATTCTCATCATGACGCTTTGAGCAACAGGCCCTTGACTCTTGACCCGTTGTCATCGCGGAGAGCGGAATCTGTGAACTAGGTTTGCTTGGGCGATCCGAGGGCGCGAATCAGTGCCAAAAGCTCCTCCCGAAACTCACCCGGCAACTTCGGCCAGACTACGACGATCTCAGCCAATTCCAGACACAGCTTCCCAGCATTTGGGGCAATCTAAGGGGTCAGGCGTTGTAGTTTGTAGTTGAATGGATTCACACTCCTCATCTAATAGAGGATATGCCTCGCCAGCCCCGAATTGAATTTGAAGGTGCGTGCTATCACGTGATCAATCGTGGCAACTATCGTTCCAACATTTTTAAAAGTGACGGAGCGAAGCAGGCTCTGCTGAAGGCGCTTGGTGAAACGGCTCAGAAGCTAGACTGGAAGATCCATGCTTGGGTTATCATGACGAACCACTTCCATGTGGCACTGGAGACGCCCAAGGGGAATTTGGTCGAAGGAATGAAGCTTTGGCAGGGGACCTTTGCCACCCGCTTCAATCGCCTCCGAAAAGAACAGGGGCATATTTTCCAGGGCCGCTACAAAAGCTTGCTGGTGGATTCGGGCTCCCACCTCGGAGCTTTGTGCCACTACATTCACCTTAACCCGATCAGGGCTCGAGTGTGCCGAGTCGATGACTTGAAGAGTTGGCCGTGGTCCAGTTTGCATTGGATGCTGAACCCGAAACTCAGACCGGAGTGGTTTTCGCCGGTAGCAGCCTTAGATCACGGAGGAGGATGGCCCGATACCACAAAAGGTCACCGTCTCTACGTTGACTACCTCAAATGGCTGTCTGCCGCTAGTAACGCGAAACGGGAGCTTTTCTTCGATGAGATGTGCAAGGGTTGGGTGCTGGGATCCGCTCAATTCAAGAAAGGCCTCCTGCAAGATAGAGAGGAGTTACACGACAGGAACCTGCGCTCTGGAACGGCATTGGATGAGGGCAACTCGTTACTTTGGGCCGACTCATTGTCTGCACTGCTGCACAAGGGAGGATTCGAGTTGAAGGATGCCTTGGACACACCGAAATCAGCTCCGTGGAAGATCGTTATCGCAGCGGCGATGAAATCGAAGACAACGGTTACCAATCGTTGGTTAGCCGATCATTTGAACATGGGGGGACACCACGAAGTGAGTCGCCGAGTTAACGGTTGGCATCGGAATCCGGATCAAAAATTGGAGCGCTTGATCGGAATTAATACAAACTACAACGCCTGACCCCTTTCTCTTGCCTTGACCCCTTTCTCTTGCCTGATCGGAATTAATACAAACTACAACGCCTGACCCCTTTCTCTTGCCTGACCCCTTTCTCTTGCCTGACCCCTTTCTCTTGCCCCTTTCTCTTGCCGCAACGCGTTGTGGATTTTGTTTCCGGTTAAGGATGTCCAGTTGGTGGGAGGGTTGGTTGTGGTGCTGTCTCTGCTTACTTTTTGGCTCGATGGGATCGATAAGAAAAAAGCGCCGACGGGAGAATGGCGGGCGATGGAAAATACCCTGCATTTGTTGGAACTCGGTGGCGGATGGCCCGGCGCCTTCGTCGCCCAACGGCTCCTCCCTCGCAAGTCGGCCAAGGCGTCGTTTCAGTTCACCTACTGGCTGGTTGTCCTACTCCACCAGTATATCGCGGTGGATAGGTTGCTGGAATGGAGAATCTGGAATTCCGCAATGGAGTGGTTCGACAAGATCGGCTGATGAGGAGGGCGAAAAATGCCAGTCCCATGGGGAGCGCATTCCGGCGGAGATTGCTTCGCTGGTCTGTTCTGCTTTCGCTGCGTGACCATGATTTCTACTCAGCGTCATCTTGAATATGCTTCCGGCTATCTGGCCCTAGGGATGCACCGGGATGCGGCGAACGAATTGGGCCTGATTGAGGGAAAGGAGGCAGGGTCCCCGGAGGTCCTGAGAATGTGGATAGCACTCTATCACGAGACGGAGCAGTGGCGGCTTCTTGTGAAAGTGGCAAAAGCGTTGGCCGAGGCGGAACCTGCTGAGGAGCACGGGTGGATATCCTGGGCCTATGCGCTGCGGGAGTTGGAACGGGTGAAGGAGGCGCAGGAAGTGCTCCTACGGGCGGAGGTGCTGCACGGGAAATCATGCGCGGTGTTGCACTACAATCTCGCGTGTTATGCCTGCTTACTCGGCGACAAGGTGGACGCGAAGCGGCGGCTGGCTACAGCGGTCGCCTTGGATGCCGAGTTCAAGAGGAGTGCGACGGAGGACCCGGATCTCGCGGCCATGCGCGACGATCTTGAGTGAAGAAAATTGAAACGTTCGGCACTTCAAAGAGGGGAGGCTAAGTAGTCGCTGCGTTCCAACCCGGCTACGGGAAAAAGCGGCGGAAGCGACGGTTCGAAGCGAAATTGCCCGAGCTCTGACGACTTGCGCCTCGGCTACGCGTTGTTGATATAGCTACCACAGAAATCATCATGACGCGACGCAGACGAAACCGAAAAGAAGACAGGCTGGAGGTAAGGGTAAAAGGGATGGCGGCCTTAGTGCTTTTGGCGGCGCTAGGAATCGGAGGCATTGCGGGATTTGTTCCTGTATTGGTGCAAATTTTGGTCATTCTTTTAGCCGGTGCGGGGTTAAGCCTAGTCGGCTATTTGGGGTTCCGTTTCTGGAGAAAACTCCAGCGAACGTTCGAGGAAGAATCGGCCACGCTGCCAGCAGCCCGGAAGCCGATGCGAGATCTTGCCGAAGAAATTAGCCAACAGAATGGGCGGGTATTCCCACCGGCGCAGGGTTTCACACCTTGGACGAACAGCTCGATCGAATCAGCACGGGGTGAGATCGATTGGTATCAATTTGAGAAATTTTGTGCTGCGCTGCTGAGTGCGGAGGGGTTCGACGTCGAACGGAAAGGGGGAGCACAACCGGATGGTGGGGTGGATTTGGTGGTTTCCCAAAATGGCCTTTCGGCGTTGATCCAATGCAAACATTGGAAAACGTGGAACCTGCAGGAAAAGGTGATTCGAGAGATGCTGGGTAGTATGACGCATTTTGGCGTCTCTCAAGGAGCCGTATTTACGCTTAAGGGCGCCACGAAACCGGCATACACATTCGCCGCTCAGCACGATATTGATATTGTCGACGGCGCGGAGTTGGCGGGGCGCGCGTTCGGAAAACTGACGAATGAAGTGCTTTCACGGGTCTTGGATTCTAGCCAGCATCACTGTCCGAAGTGCGAGGCTTTGATGGTTTGGCGAACGGGGAATTTTAAATCATTCTGGGGGTGCAGTCGCTATCCGAGATGTCGTTCTGTCCTGAAATACTCTGGCGCTAAATGAACTCGGCACGGTCGTCGGGTTGGTTAGGCTAAAACTCATTACATTTTGACATGAATTCATCCCAGCCTGCTGAAAGTATCGCGATGTTGATCGATGCGGATAATGCGCCCGCTTCGAAGATCGATTTTATTATCGCCGAGCTCGCCTCCTATGGTGTCGTCAACATCCGAAAGGCTTACGGCAATTGGAAGAAACAGGGGCTCTCCAGTTGGGAGAAGGTGCTCCATGAATACGCCATCCAGCCCATGCAGCATTTTGACCTGGTGAAGGGGAAGAACGCTTCAGATATGGCTCTCCTGATCGATGCCATGGATATCCTCTACACTAAGAGCGCCGAGGTGTTTTGCCTCGTTTCTTCAGATTGTGATTTTACTCCGCTGGTGCTGCGGCTACGCGCGGACGGAAAACGGGTGATCGGGTTTGGCGGCAAGACGGCAGCTGAACCGTTCGTGAACAGCTGCACGAAGTTTCTCTACCTCGATGAGGAGCCGACCAAAAGAGCTCCTAAGACGGAGAAGAAGGAGACAGCAAAAGAACTAAAGGGGGACACCAAGTTGATGAATACGTTACGCAATGCGGTGGAGGCCCAAACCGGGGATGATGGCTGGGCACATTTAGGGCCCGTCGGCAACCACATCACTAATCAGGGATCCTTCGATTCCCGTAACTACGGCTTCGCCAAGTTGAGTGGACTGTTTAAGGGGATTGATTCATTTGAAACGAAGAAGGTCGAAAACGCCAGTGGCACCGGGGGTCTGCTCGTTCGCCTGCGGCCTAAAAAAGCCAAACAAGGGTAGCGAGGATGGGTAGGGTATCGGGCATCGTAGCTCGGGTAACCCACCTTCAGCAGGCAGAAAAGAGTCAGCGCTAAATCCAATGTCCGAACCCCCATTCGTCGGCATTGCATTGGCTGAATGGGGTGACCATAATCGGTGAATCCGGTAACTACGCCGGGCGCTAATCAGGGTTATTTATGGGTAAATCACGTGACGCAAAAAAACAGATCCGCAAGGCTCCGAAAAAGACCGCTAAAGAAAAGAAGGCTGATAAGAAGCTGAAGAAGTGATCGGGTTTCCGCCCGGCAGAGATCAACCTCCGCCGGCGTGAATTCGTTTTCTCGTTCAGTTGTGTGATTACCGGTATTGGTCTATCATCACTGTCATGGAATACCTCCGCCTCGCCTTGCAAGTGATCGTGGCCTTCGGGCTGCTGAACGTTTGGCTGCTACGCGGCAGCAAGGCTACCCGCTATCGGGGCGGTGAGGCGAAATCCATTCAAGAGGAATTTGCCGCCTATGGCTTACCGCCGGTGATGATGTGGGTGGTCGGCGGACTCAAAATCGCGGTCGCGGCAGCGCTCCTAATCGGTATCGGATTCCCCGCTCTGGTGCGTCCCGCGGCATCATTACTCACCGTGCTCATGATTGGGGCATTGGCGATGCATCTAAAAGTGAAGGATCCGATGCAGAAATCGATTCCGGCTCTGCTCATGCTCGGCATGGCGGGTGCTCTCGTTGTGCTTTGATCGGTGCCTAGTAGGCAGTGAGGCAGAGATAGGCGTTCAAGATCATGTAGGCGAAGGCCGGCAGGGTCTGCAGCGGCGTATCCTTGATTTTGATCCGCACGCCGACGCCTAGTAACATCAGCACCGCCAAGCCTCCAGCGGCTGATTGTCCCGCCCACGGCTGACTGTATCCGACCAGCAGTCCGGTCGCCCCGAGCAGTTGGAGAATTCCCACTAGGTTTCGAAACGGGGTCAGTCCGTACCGCGCATACTCCTGCTGCATTCGGGGTGATATGAAGCAGGCCGATCCGAAAAGGATAAACGACCCGGCGGAGAACCAGATGAGAATAGCGTCAGTATTCAGAAGCAGATGATGGCACCGGTGCCGTCGCGAGACAACCCCTCTATCGGGAACATCTGCGCGCCTCGGAAGGAGTCTCCACCCCCGGCTCGCTCCGGGCGGGGAGAATTCTTCATGGCCCCGGGCTGGTGCTGGCCGGACTGGCTTTCTTAAATCCCCCTCGGTCCAGACGTAAAATACGGGGAGGAGCACCAACGTGAGTGCCGTGGAGGTGAACACGCCGCCAACCACTACCCAAGCGAGGGGCTTTTGGATCTCTGATCCCGGGCCGGTAGCGAGGAGCAGCGGCACCAGGCCGAGCACGATCAAAATGGCCGTCATGAGCACGGGTCGGAGGCGACGTTGGGCTCCTTCGAAGGCCGCTTCGTGCGCGGTCTGACCGTGTTCGCGCAGTTCGTTGAAGTGATCGACCGGTCACCACCCGATTCATCACCGCGATATCCAGCAAGGCGATGAAGCCGACCGAGGCCGGCACGGAAAGGTAGAGTCCGATCAGAGCCAGCATCAGCACGCCGCCGATCATGGCCAACGGCACGTTGAAAAGGATGAGGAGGGTCTGGCGCACGCTGCCGAAGGTGAAGAACAGGATGAGGAAAATGAGTCCGAGGGCCACGGGCACGACGAGGGCGAGTCGCGCAATCGGCGTTGTTGGGCCAACGCCTCTACGCTGGTCCGCGCTTCACCGCCCCACGCCGCCCGAATCCCATTCGCGTTGCGATCAAAAATAGGGAAGGGCACCGACACCTTCACGATCCACGCGTTGATATCCCCTTCCTCGAACCAGCGGTGGCCCACCTTCACGGTTACATCAGGCCTCGCCATCGCCCGAGCGCTACAAAGCTTCGTCGGTTCATGGTCAGGAAACTTAGCGGTTCACCCGAGTTCGCTAAGCACGGATCGATGGCCGCCTTCCGCGGGCAATCGGGATTTGATTAATTTCACGGGCAACGCAGCCTGAATGGCTATGGCTGTTATTGCTCAACTGAAACGAATCGCGGTAACGGGCGGCAGTGGCATGGCGGGACATTGGGTGGTAAAACACCTCGTGGAGCAGGGCTACGAGGTGGTGAACCTCGACTCCCAGCTGCCCGCGGAACCCTTGTGCCGCACGATCAAAACAGATCTCACCCATGCCGGTCAGGTGATTACGGCGTTGTCGCCGTTCGGTACTGGGAACCGTGCGCCGTATGAGGGAGTGATTCATTTTGGGGCGATTCCGAACGCGCACCGTTGGCCGAACGATGAGGTGTTTCGCGTGAACACCACGTCCACTTACAACGTGCTCGAGGCCTGCGCCATTCTCGGCATCAAGAAAGTCGTTTTGGCCTCCAGCGAGGCCTCTTACGGACCGTGTTTTGCATCGAAGTTTTTTGAGCCGAATTACCTACCGATCGACGAGGCGCACCCGCAGTTGCCGGAGGACGCCTATGGTTTGTCCAAGGTGGTTAATGAGGTGACGGCGGAGTCCTTTCATCGGCGCACGGGTATGCAGATCGTCTCTTTCCGCTTGGGTAATATTTTGACCCCGGCCATGCACCAAACGGTGAAGGCCGGGTTTGCGGATACCTCGGACCGGCTGCGGATCCTGTGGTCCTACATCGATGCGCGCGATGTGGCGGAAGCCTGCCGCTTGGCGATTGAGACCGATGGACTGGGGTGTCAGCCGATGATCTTGGCGGCGGATGATACGTCGTCGGATCGGCCGTCCGCCGAGTTGATCGCGAAGCACTTGCCGGGAGTGAAGGATTTGCGGCGCGAGTATACGGGGCGCGAGGCTCTACTCTCGAATCAACGGGCGCGTGAAGCGCTGGGCTGGAAGCAGGAATTTTTTCTCCAGTGATGCCGACGAGGCAGTGGGGTGAGGGGGCGATCAGACCACCCTCAGTCGCTAACGAGCGCCAGGTGTTCCTCCAAAGCAGCCTGGGAAACGGCGAGCAGTCGGGTGCGGGCGAACAGGAAAAGGGTTGCGCCGTCTACCCCGCCCCAAGCCATGCCGGTGAGTCGTTCCGGCACCTCGATCGAGTCGAGAAGTTCGCCGGAAGGGGCATAGATGAAGAGGGATCCCGCTGCGACATAGACTCGGCCCGCCGCGTCGGTGATCGTTCCGACTTCGCCTGCTTGAGCGAAGAGCTCGGGGGCCCGCAATCGGCCGGCCTGGTCCATGGTGAAGCGGTAGGTCTTCTGGCCGAATTCATCAGCGATATATACCGTGTCGCCAGGCGCGACCACCTTGAGGTCATAGGCGCGTTCGAGATCAATGGTGCTGAAATAGGTGGAGCGTAGGTCGGCGTTGACGAAGTTGGCCTCGGCCGGAATAACCAGCTCGCCGACTTGGAAATGGAAGGGTTTAGCCTCCTGTGTGGCCTCAAGGAAGTCGTGTCCGTCGCGCCAGCGGCTAGCTGGCACCACCACGGCCGCAGCGGTGGGAGCGGGGCCCTCGGTCGGCTGGATTTCGTTCAACTCTCCGTAAGTGCCATTGATGGGCAGACGGTAGAGTTTGCCCACGCGGGTGAGGATGAGCAGGTGGGCTTCATTGGGAGTCAGCACGAGCTGAGACGGCTCAATTGGTAGATCGAGCACCACCCGTAACGTGGAGGCGGCGGGATCCCAGCGGTAGACCTTCTGCGCCCGGGCATCGACAAAGTAGAGTCGGCCGGCCGAATCCACCTCGGGGCTTTCCAGATGATTGAAGCCCTTCGCGAGTTCGACGAAAGGCAGGGCAAGGGGAGAGGCCGCCACGTCGCCGGGGATCCGCAGGCGAGCGATCTCCCGCGCGAGCACGCGCGGTCCGCGGTCGGCGTCGCGCAGGGTGGCGTCGAACATGTATTTGCTCGGCCCATACAGATGGACGCCGCGGAAATCGAGGGCGGTGGAATTCTGCACCAGAATCGCTTCCGGATAAGGGGTGAAGGTGCGACCGACCCGATAGAGGTAGGTGTTGTTAAACGTCAGGTTGTGACTGTCCTCGATCAGCAAAGGCAGGGCGTTTCGGCCTTCCCAGTTTTCCTCCTCGAATTGGAGGGCATAGAAATGCCAGTGGGCCGCGCGTCGCACGATGACTTCGTGACGGACGTGGTGCTCACTCGACATCTGGTAAACCCAACCCGGGGTCGTCGTGTCCTCGATTACCATGCCGGCATGGGCGAAGGGACTGGGCGTCCACAGGCCCACAAAGCTGCCACCGCCATGGTCCGTCACCCAAAGGCTGGTGGGCATCGCATCCCACCGTCGCGCCGGGTCGGAATCGCCGGAACGGTTAGAATTGTAGATCGGGAGGTATTCGCCGACGGTATCATAGGTGCCGTGCCCGCCCAGGAATCGCACGTCGCGCACCACCGAGTGTTCTCCGGCCCGCCACTTGAGGGCGACGGCCCGATGGTTGATGGCTCCCGGATCGATGCCTAGGCCCTGCAGAATCGCCGAGCCGCCGGGCGCGCTTTCGACCACGGCTTTGAGCGATCCACTCGGATGAAAGGCCGACTCTTCATCGCGCACCACGAGTTGGGTGGTGATCGGGCTCATTCCTACGAGGCAGCTCTCGGGTCGGAGACGCAGCGTGTCGGTGATGCGGAAGCGTCCGGTGGGGAAAAAGAGGTGATCGTGCGAGTCGATGGCGTCCTGCAGGATCGTGGTGTTGTCGAAGGCGGCATCACCGATGGCTCCGAGGGTCGTCACATCGACCCAGGTCTCGTTGCTGGGCAGCGCCCGAGCTGGATCGGGTGGCACGGCCAGCGCGCCATTGCCGGGGTTCGCCCACGCGATGCGCGTGTCTATCGCGGTGGGCTGGCCGAGGCCGTCGATATGCAGTCCGTGAGAGAAGTGAGCGATCCCGTAGCGTCCCGGCTTACCGGCGACGATGCGCCCGCTCTGACGAAACTGGGCCACCGCCGGAACCGTCTCGCACTCCACGTCGACGAGGTTCACCTGCGTGCGGGCGTTGTCTTCCTCGCTGATGAGTACGATGCCTTCGGTGAGGCGGGCAAACACGCTAGCTTCGATGTAGAGTTCTTCGGAACGCTCCGGCCGCACGACCACGGCCCAGGGAGAATCCTCAAAGGTACAGCGCACGATCGTGAGTCCGCCCTCGTGAGTTAAAATGGCGGCCTCGCGTTGCGAGCGAAAGGTCGAGTTGAGCAAGGTAAACGGCCAGCTGGGCGACGGTTTGGTCATCATGATCCCGTAGCGACCACCGATGAATTCAAGATCATGGAAGATATTGCCGACCTTCTGCACGCCCGCGAGGCCCTCGCCGATCTCGAAGCGGATGTGGGCAAGGAAACAGTGTTGAGCAAAATGCGAGCGCACCCCCACCGCTTGGGGGTTTCCCGGCTCGATGGTGATCACCACATTGGAGAGGGCACTGTAGAAGGTGCCGGGGTTGGCGTCACGGAAGGGTTCGCCCGGCTCGGGGCGGTTGCTCGCAAAGTGGAAGAGGTATTTGGGCTGCTCGCCGGCGTAGCCTGGCGTGGTGGATTGCAGGATGAAGCGGGGTCGCGTTGGGCCGTAGCCGATGATTCGCACGCCTTTCCAGACGTAAACGGTGTCCGAAAGCACGTAGTCGCCTGACGGGATATAGAGCAGGCCGAAGGTCCCACGCTCGGCGATCGCATTGATCGCCGCCTGCAGGGCGACGGTCACATCCCGCCCGGCGACGAGATCCGCTCGAAAGGAGCCATCGGCGTAAAGGGCGGCGGGGTCTTCAAGTCGCTCGCGATAGACTGAATCGTCGGCAGTCAGGCTGGTCATAGGCAGCAGCATGAGGAGGGAAGCGCGGAAGAAAAGGCATCGGGGCAAGCGCATCCCGCAGCATCTGCTTGGTGGTCCGGCCGGTCAAGTTTACCGCCTGATGGGAGAGGTAAACCTAGGGGAGCAATCAATGGGTGCGCGAGGCGCTGGGCTGGAAGCAGGCGTGCTTTCTGCCGTGACGCTAATCGAGTAGGGAGCGCCAGTGGCCGGGTAGCAGATCGGTGGGCAGATGGATGTCGCCGATGCTTTCGCGGTGGAGCGCAGTGACCTGGCAACCGACGCGGTGGAACATGCGCCGGACTTGGCGGTAGCGCCCCTCGTGGAGGGTGACGCGAGCGGTGTTTTCGCTGAGGCGCTCGAGTTTTGCCGGTTGGGTGGTTAGGTCTTCGGTGGCAAAATAGAACCCGTGGGCGAATTGAGCCGGGGCTTTGTCGGGAATGGGTTCACGCGTCGTCACGGCGTAGACCTTGGGCACCTTTTTGTGGGGGTGCATCAGGGCCTTGGACCAACGGCCATCATTGGTGAGCAGCACTAAACCGGAAGTGTTGAGGTCGAGACGACCGACCAAGTGGAGGGTAGACTTGTCGGGATCGTCGATCAGGTCGATCACGGTGGAATGTTGGGCGTCGGTCGTCGCGCTCAGCACGCCAACCGGTTTGTGGAGCATCAGGCAGAGCCGGCGAGACGCGGGTTGGACCACGGTGTCGCCGCAAGTCACGAGGGTAAACCGATCCACCTCTTCGTCGCGATCAAGCGCGAGGCGATCTCCAAGGTGCACGCGGTGATCTAGGATGCAGCGCCGCGCGGAGGTGCGGCCCATGAGCTGGTATTTGGCGAGGAGGCGATCAAGTTTCACGGAACCGTTAGCCTGCGGTTGCAGTCCCCGAAATACACTAAAAACCCAAAAATGGTCCGTCGGCCGGGGGGATTCTGATCTCAGTAAAAGGGGGAGAAGTCTTGTTTCTTGCCGGTCCGCCGAAGTCCCGCAAAGCAGGACGAAGGGAGGGGGACTTCGCGCCGCGGGAGTTCTTGTTACTTGATACTTGCTCCTTGTTACTTCGAGTTGGGAGGAAGGTAAGTTTTTTAAACCTGCCTCCTGCCCAATCCGCCGTGAGCCAATCTAGTTCTATCTCTCTTAACTGCCCGAAGTGCGGGCACCCGCAGGATTTCACGACGTGGAATTCCATCAACGTCGCGGCTAATCCAGAAAAGAAGGCGGAGCTCAAGAATGGCGCCCTAACTCAATTCGTCTGCGCGCAGTGCAGCGATGCGGGCGAGGTGTATTATCCTATCCTCTACCACGATCCCGAACGGCAGTTCATGATTTGGATGAACCGTGATCGAAGTGCGTCGGCTTTTGGTGGGGTCTCATTGGGTGACGTGCTCAATGGCTATCGGCTGCGGTTGGTGGAATCGCGCGACCAGCTCGTGGAGAAGACGCACATCTTCGAAAATCATTTTGATGATCTCACCATTGAGATGTTCAAAGCCTCGATGACGGCGGCGCCCCAGAGCGTGCCGGAGGGCGAGTTGCTGTTTGCCGGGTTAGGCAAAGGTCAGGGCGACGCGGTGGAACTGCAGTTTGCCGTCCGGAGTGAATCCGGCACCCAATTCATCGGCATTCCCCGGGACGCGTTTGAAGAAACGGCGGGTAGCTTGGGGCCGATGGTGGATTCCGAGCCTCTCGAAGTGGGGCAGTGGCACCGCATTGATGCCGACTGGGCCCATGCGGTGCTCGAACGCTTTCTGCCTTGAGATCCTGGTCAGGCGCCGGCGGCAATAGGAGCAGATAGGCTAGCGACCACGAGGGGATCGTGGGGGTAAAGCACCGGCCAATAGTGGTGCAGCTAGTTGACGATTTCGGTGGGCGGTAGATCGTGCTCAATGCTGAAACGAATGAAACATCTGATGCGGTGGGGACTGGGGGTTGCCGTAATATTGACAGCCTCGACGCGGGTTAAAGCTGAGGTCCTTGTGGAAGAGTTTTCACGGGGAGGGGTTTCGCTGAACTGGCAGATCGTGAACGACAGTGTGATGGGCGGGATTTCGAACAGTAATATGGACTGGGTGTCCGACGAGGTGGTGCGCTTTAGCGGACGGCTCGCTATGGAAAACAACGGTGGGTTTGCTTCGGTGCGGTCCTCGGGTCGCATGCCGGAGATGGCGGAGGCCAAAGCGATGGTGATTCGCGTGAAGGGCGATGGCCGCACCTACCAATTGCGGCTGCGCACGTCCACCGGCTGGCGGGTGCCGGACTATAGCGCCGAGTTCACCACGAAGTTGGGCCAGTGGCAGACCCTGGTTTTACCGCTGCGGGACTTTGAGGCGGGCTGGCGCGGGCGAGCCATTCGCGATGCGCCGCCGGTGGATCCTCGCGAGATTCGGTCGATCGGGATCTTGCTCGGCGATAAGAAGCCCGGTGGCTTCGCGCTTGAGATCGACTGGATTAAGGCGAGCACGGCTGGGAAGACAAAAGCCTGATGCCGGCGCGGGGCCGTCCGCCTGCTGGAGTGGCCCACTAAAAACACGAAAGCGGACGAAAATTTTGAGCCCGCTGTTTTTATCCGAACGTCGCAAAGGCCGCGACGCCGTCGGCTTCAAAGCGGACAAGGCGGTGGAAAGCGGACCCAGCGCTCGAACCGACCTAGAATAACTCCTCCGGAAACGCCTTCAGACGCTGTGCTCTCTGTGGCTCAACGGCTTTTGCCGGTGCTCCTCTTACTCGGCCTGTTCAGACCGTCAGGAGAGCAGGGGGCGGGCGCGCTGGCAGAGCTGGATGGCTAGGCCCCAAGGGTCGCGGAGCATTACGAGGTGGGAGCCGTCGGGTAGGATGTCGTCGCTGACCAGCGTGGCTTTGGCGATGATTAGGCGGGAGGCATCGGCGGTGGGATCGTCGCTGTGGAAGGCGAGGTGGAATTGAAGAGGATTCCAATCTGCGTAGGGCGGCACCTGGTCGGGGGGATTGCAGTAAATCTCTAATACCATCCCGGAATCATCGGCGAGGAAATGGCACTGCACCGGCTCGGGTAGGTGGCGGGCGACGCGTAGTCCCAGATGGGCGCAATACCAGTAGGCGACGGCCACGGGATCGGCGACGTTGTAGGCGATATGTTCGATTTTCACGGAGGGGTCAGACTAATACCAAGAATGCGAAGGAAGCAAAGGCGGTCAGTCGGCGCGCGACCTTATCAGCGGCTTGGTGGGAGGTGCGGTTAGAGGGAGACTTCGACCACGATGGGGGCGTTGCGGCTCAGGGGCTGCTTTCCCTCGCGGGTGCCGTATTGGAAGTCGCGGACTTCGGCGCGGAGGATGTTGGGACTCGTCGAATTTAACAGAGCGGTGGGCACTTCGATGGTGCCGGATAGTTGAGTGGCCCAATGGCCCTGCCACCGCGGCTCGCTGCCGTCTTCAGGATACGCGGCACCGACGATCTTAAGGGCGATGTAGGGCGGGCGCTGATACCAGGAGGCGACGAGGGAGTCATCGGGGGCGGGGGCACCGTGGAGGGCGACGGCGATCCGGGTGGTCTCAGAATCCGTTGCTGGATTCAGCCCGGCAGGCGGAACGGGAAACATCAGAGGTGAGGGCGCGTAGACGGTGGGAATCACATCCCAGCGGAGTCCGGCGTCCACGCTGCGGCGCGTGCCGTTCGGGGTCGCGATAATCACCGTTTCGGTATCGGCGTCGAAGCTGATGGCCTCGGCATTATCGTAGAGCATCCAAGATAGGGATACCCAGTCGCTATCGGTATCGAGCGAACGCCGGAAAACGGCGGGTCGGCCTTTGGCGGCAGCGAATTCAAAGCGTTCGCCGGCAACGGTGCCTGAGGTCGTGGCGATGATTTCGCGCGCGGGCAGTCCACGATTACTGGGCTCCCACGTCTCGCCGCCGTCGAATGATCGGTAGATACCGACGTTGGTCCCGGCGTAGATCGCGTGAGAGGTGACCAAGAAACTCCGCGCAAACTCGCAGGTGAGGGACGTGCCGACTTCCTGCCACGTGGCGCCAGCATTGATTGTTTTCCAATTTGAGTAATCGCTGCCGGCGTAGATCACGGCGGGATTGTTGGGGTCAAAAGCCGAACCGCTGACCAGAACGGCACCGTAGTGCGGAGTCCGCTTTTGGGGCGCGATGCCATGACTGGATGATACCCAGCTGCGGCCCCGGTTGTAGGATTTGAACATGCCCTGATGGTGGGTCTCCGCGTAGAGGATTTCGGGGGTCACGGGATCGACCACGATGCGATCACCCCGACGGAAGAGCGGGCCGATGGCCTCGTGGGTCCAAGTAGTGCCGCCATCGATACTGCGATGATAGCCACCTTCCCAACGCGCGCCGAGGTAGAGCGTGTCGGGCTGGTGGGGATCCGACGTGAGGTGTTGAAAGCGGCTGAACTGCACCGTCCAATCTGGATTGGGCCAAGGGACGGACATCTGCTCGGCCACAAACTGGGGATAGTCGAACACTTGGGTCCAAGGGCCGTTTGCCCCCGCGGTGCTGCGGTGCACGCCATTGGGGGTGAGGACGTAAATGCGATCGGCATCTCGCGGATCGATGACGAGGCTAAGAATGCTCGTCTGCGGGAACCCGACGAGCTCCCAGGAATCACCCGCATCGGGCGAAACCCACAGGCCCGAGTTCCGGCCGCCCGTGTAGAGCTTGGTGGGATCAGTCGGATTGAACCCGATGATGTTGTAGTGTCGAAATTCGGGAGCCGGGCTGATGTCGGTCCACGCGTCTCCGGCGTCGGTGGAGCGGTAGAGACCGCCGCCGTTGGTGGCCGCGTAGAGCGTGGTATCGTCTAGCGGCGAGGCCGCCAGCTTCATAATGTAGGCGCTCGCGGGTGGGGGAATCTCAGCAGCCGAGATTCCTAATATGGTAGCGAGGAGGACTCCGAAGAGACGGACGAGTTGGGGGCAACACATGGCAAGTAGTGTGCCGCTTCGAACTCGTTGAGCAAGTGGTCGATGGCTTACTCCAGAAAACGAATCTGCATCGAATCGATGATTTTCCCGCGAGCCAGCGCGTTGGTGATGACGATCAAGGGACTACCGGTTTGGCACCACCCTTTGGCGCGGAGCACGTCCTTGGCCTGACGAATAGTTTCTTCCGGGTCGTCGTTGAACTTTATCAAAAAGGGTTCCACGCCCCAGGGCAGCAGAAGTTGACGAAAGATGGCTTGATCGTCGGTGAAGGCGAAGATTGGCACGCCGCGAGCTCGTAGCGCCCCGAGGGTATACGCCATAAATCCACTGCGGGTGAATACCACGATCGCAGCACCATCGATATCTTGGGCGAGCATGGCGGCAGCGCGCAGCATTTTGGACTTAGGCTCGTGGAGTTTGAGGTTGTAGTTCAGCGCGTTGCTCACACTGGGCTCAATACTCTCGATGATGTTTTTCATCACCTGCACCGATTCCAGCGGGTATTTGCCGACGGTAGTTTCGCCGGACAGCATGACCGCATCCGCTTGTTCGCGGACGGCATTGGAGACATCAGAAATCTCCGCGCGGGTAGGCATCGGCGCCGAGATCATGGTCTCTAATAAATGGGTAGCGATGATCACGGGTTTGCCCGCGTCGCGGCACGCGGTGACCATTTCGGTCTGCACGAGCGGCAAGCGGTGGTAGTCGATCTCGATGCCGAGATCACCGCGCGCCACCATGACGCCATCGGCGGCCGCGATGATGGCGTGCATGTTACGCACGCCCGCTTGGTCTTCGATTTTGGCAATGATTTTGGCGGAAGAACCGTGAGTGTCCAAGAACGCCCGGAGCTGGGTGATGTCTGCCGCCTGACGCACAAAGGAGAGGGCGACATAATCGATCCCGGCTTTGATACCGGCTTTGAGATCGGCTTCGTCCTTGGCGGTGAGGCAGGGCAGGTTGACGAAAACGCCGGGTAGATTGATGTGCCGTTTGGAGCCGATGGATCCGGGCGTGAGGACTTCGCAGCGCACGTGGGCGTCGTCTTTGGTTACGACGCGCATCCGAATCAAGCCGCTGTCTACCAGCACGGTGGCACCGACGGCCAAATCAAGCGGCAAGCCCGGGTAGTTCACCGACACGGCGGGTATGTCGCCGGTCGGAGCGGCGGACTCGATGTAGAACTCAAAATGATCGCCGATCGCGACGACGAGCGGAGTCTCGACATTGCCCGTGCGGATTTCTGGACCCTTCACGTCCATCATCACGCCGATATGACGCTCTACCTCCTCGGAGGCTTCGCGGATGAACCACATGGCGTCATCGACCCATTGGTGAGTGGCATGGGCCATGTTGAGTCGCAGGATGTCGACCCCGGCCGTGATGAGTTTGGCCAACATCTGCTTGGACTCGGTGACGGGCCCCAGCGTAGCGATGATCTTGGTGTGTCGGTAGTAGGGAGAGGCGGACGACATAAGTAAGTGGTAGCAAGATGGAGACCAATGGGCTCACGGCGATGCTGATCCCAACCGGACCGTCAGTCCAAATGCGGAAGCAGTTTAAAACCGACGACGTCGTGGCCTAGCGGACTCAGGACGTCTTCCGGAACACGATCACGTGTTGCCAAGGCAGCGAGGTGCTGTCGGTGCTGACCCATTCGAGGGGGTGGGGCTCCATCTCTTGGCGGACTTGGGCAGCGGTCATTTTGTGAGAGGGCTTGATCGGCACCGTCGGGTCTTCCTTACGGTATTCGACGAAGATGATGCGTCCGCCCGGTTTGAGGGCGTCGCACAACGCCGCGATCATTTCGTAGGGATGAGAAAACTCGTGATAGACATCGACCATGAAGGCCATATCGATGCGGCCGGCGGGTAGTTTGGGGTCATCGATTTCGCCGAGCACGCTCGTGACGTTGGTGATGCCTTCGGCGGCCAGTCCCTCTTGCAGAATGGTCAACATTTCCGGTTGGATATCGACCGCGTAGACTACGCCTTCGGTGCCTAAGAGCGGAGCGATCCGACGGGTGTGGTAGCCGGAACCGACGCCGATGTCGGCAATGTGCTCACCCGGTTTGATGGCCATGAGATCGAGCAACGTAGCGGGCTTTTCCTCGTGCTCGCGTCCCGGGCGCTCCAGCCAACTCGCGCCTTGGTGGCCCATGACGTGGGAAATGTATCGGCCCATATAAACCTTGCCGGTGGCGTCGGAGGGATACTTTTCGGCGAACGTGTAGCCGGGGTGAGGGCTAGCCTCCGTGGCGGCAAACAGACCGGTGGTGAGAGCGCAGAGGGCAAGGTAAACGAGTGGCTTCATGATAAAGGGAAGGGGGACGCACGCTAGCGGCAGACCGAGCGCGCGGCAACTCCCGGGGCTATCATTTCATCGAGTAACGGCTTGATGTCCTTTTCCCGACAAAGCTGCTCCGGCGGATTCGCGGGCTTTACATGACAATGGTTTTTGGCGTGTTTGGAAGGATGTCTTCCACTCCCAACTACGCCACGATTGCCAAAGCTTACGTCACCGGTCTGACCGAAGGACGCATCGACCCCGCCGAAGTAATCACGTGGGCCGACGAATTGCTCTGCAACGATCCTGATACTCAGGACTGGATGATTGAGGTTTCCACGGCCGGAGCCGATGACCGCGTCGGCGTGGTGCAGCAGTTGAACACCGTCAAGGGCGAGGTAGACGAAGTGGCGTTGGCCGAGCTGGTGGCCAAGCAAGGATAGGCTGCGGCGCGGGGCATACGCAGATTGCTAACCGAAGCTAGCAGGCAGTGATCTGATTTGGGGTCATTACTCCGAGCGTTCGGATTCGGTAACGAGAAAGATATCCGTGGCTCAGCCGCGGGCTTTACGGCGGCCGATTCGGGCGCAAGGGTTTCGCTATGATACCCCCTCGTTTTCCTCGCATTTGTTTCGGTTTAATTGCTTTGGCGTTCACCAGTTCCATCGCCCCGGCGCAAGCCTCGGAGAGCGACGAAGGACCGGAGATCGTCTGGCACAATATCACCGATTGGGATGTCGAAGGCCGGGCTTGGACGGACCATGAGCGGATGCGGTGGTTTGATCGATTTCCGGCTCAAGCGAAGGCCCAGCTGACCCCGCAGGTGTGGAATCTCAGCCGTTCCTCGACGGGCATGATCTCGCGGTTCCGCACGGACTCCTCGTTTATCCGACTCAACTACACGCTGATGTCGGACAATCTGAATGGCATCAACATGTCGCCGATTGGCGCGAGTGGTTTCGACCTCTATGCCCGCGACGATTCCGGCGAGTGGCGTTGGGTCGAATCGATGGGGCCGAAGGCGGCGACAGGCGAGGAAGACATCGTGAGTGGATTGGCGCCGGGAGAACGGGAGTATGCCCTGTATCTCCCCCTACGAAATGGGATCGAGAATTTGGAAATCGGCGTGGATGAGGCGTCGGCGTTTGTCGGGCTGACACCACGCGAAACGCGGCCGATCGTATTCTATGGCACCTCGATTAATCATGGTGCCAGCGCCTCGCGACCTGGAATGGTGCACCCGGCGATCTTGGGTCGATGGTTTGATCGTCCGGTGGTGAATCTGGGTTTCTCGGGCAATGGCCGGATGCACGAAGCAGTGGGTGATTGGTTGGTCAAAATTGATGCTGCGATCTACGTCATCGATTGTCTGCCCAACATGGGGCCGGATGCGGTGCGGGCGCGCACGATCCCGCTGGTGAAACAATTGCGGGCGGCGCGACCGGATACGCCGATTGTTTTGGTGGAGGATCGCCGGAATGTGAATTCGTGGATCCTACCGGCGCGCAATGCCCATCATGACGCCAATCACGCCGCGCTGATGGAGAGTTTTGCGACGCTCCAAGCCGGAGGCGTTGAGGGTTTGTATTATATTCCTGGAGACGACCTATTGGGCCATGACAGCGAAGGCACCGCCGATGGTTCGCACCCGAATGATTTGGGCTTCATGCGGCAGGCCAAGGTATTCGAGCCGATCTTAGCGGAAGCACTGGAACGCGCTGCGCGCGTCAGTTCCAAGTAACAAGAACATAGCCCACCGGCTGACGGCTTTGCGGTCTTTGCGACCTTCGGGTAAAATTAGCGTGCTAACGGTTTCGTGTGTTTCGGGGGAAAAATCAGCGGGCTGATTAGCGGCAGGGGCGTGGGAAGCGGAGGGAGGAAGCGGATGATTAAGATCCACCTTCGCCAAGGCTTCGGCGGACAAGGAACGAGCAGGAGGCGGTGGGGCAGGATTCCGGGGTCAGCGACCCCGGCTACAGTTCGGAACACAATGTGATGGTGTAGCTGGGCTCGTTGAGCCCGGAGCGGTGGATTCAGTCCCGGCTTCGATTAGACAGCGTCGGTGCTGAGCAGGGCGCGCAGATCGTCGAGTTCTAGGTTGGCGGTGGCGGCGTCACTAGCTTCGAACACATCGGCGAGGAGCGCGCGTTTGGTCGCCTGCAGCCCGAGGACTTTTTCTTCGACGGTGCCGCTGCAGATGAGTTTGTAACTCGTGACGACGCGATCTTGGCCGATGCGATGGGCGCGGTCGGTGGCTTGGGCTTCGACGGCGGGATTCCACCACGGATCAAAGTGAATCACGGTATCGGCACCGGTGAGGTTGAGTCCCGTGCCGCCGGCTTTGAGTGAAAGTAAAAACACCGGAATCTCCGCGCTCCCTTGGAACGTATCGACGGCGAATTGGCGCTGCTTCGGATTCATCGCACCATCGAGGTAGGCGTAAGGAATCTTCGAGGCTTCAAGCTCTTCACGCAGCAACGCGAGCAGGCTGGTGAACTGCGAGAAGACGAGCACGCGATGGCCCTCGTCGATAATCTCGTCCATGAGTTCGCGGAACGCGGCCAACTTCGCCGACCATCCCGGCAGCGCCGCCGGTTCGACCAGTCGTGGATCGCAGCACACCTGACGGAGCCGGAGTAGCTGGGTGAGCGTCGCCATGCGGATCGCGCCTTGGTTGGCACCCTTAGTTTCCATCGCGAGCAGTGAGCGTTCGCTGTCTTCCTGGGTGCGTTGGTAGAGGGCTTTCTGTTCGGGCAACGGATCGCAGTAGACGACCTGCTCGATCTTCGCGGGGAGTTCCGGCGCGACGGCGATTTTGGTGCGCCGGAGGATGTAGGGGGCGGTCTGGGTGCGCAGGCGATTGTCGTGCCAATGGCGTTCATCGGCGCGCAGACCGGTGGGCACGGGTTTGAGGAAGCCGGGCAAGAGAAACTCAAACAGCGAACGAAGATCGTTGAGGGAGTTTTCGAGCGGCGTGCCCGTGAGCAGGAAACGACTTTCGGCTTGGAGGGCGCGCAGGGCCTTGGCGTTGCGGGTGCGACGATTTTTGATGTGCTGGGCTTCATCGGCGATGACGCAGCGCCAAGTGACATTGGCAAAAAGTCCGCGGTCGTTGGCGAGGGTGGCGTAGGAGGTGAGCACCAAGTCGTAGTTGGCGGCATCGACGGAGCCATCGAGGCGGTTCGCGCCGTGATGCACGAAGACTTTGAAATGAGGCACGAAGCGCACGGCTTCCCGGCGCCAGTTTTCCATCAGCGAAGCGGGGGCGACGACCAGAGCCGGCTTCGGCGACTCAGTTTCGATTTTGGATTCCGGATTTTGGATTTTCTCTGCCCGGAGGGCGGCGAGGAGCGCGAGGGCTTGGAGGGTTTTGCCGAGGCCCATTTCGTCGGCCAAGATACCACCGAGCCGATGATGGTGTAGGTAAGCCAGCCAGGCTACGCCGATGCGTTGGTAGGGGCGCAGCATCTCACCCGCAGGTCCGGGAACCTCCGTGGCGGGGAGTTTGGTGAGGTCGCGTAGAGCGTGGCTCCGCTCGCGCCAAGACGTGGGCGATTGATAGCCGGGCGAAATCTCCTCCAGCAAGTCGTCGATCTCGGCGGCGCGCGCGGCGGACACGCGGTGGGTCTGGCGCGCTCCCGCGAGAGCGGTGGGCTCGCCGGCTAAAGCGCTTTGCACGACGCCGATGCGTTCGGCTTGAGCAGGATCGATGAGGAATATCTGGTCGCCCGTTTCCAAATAACCCCGGTTGCCGGTGATGGCCTGGGAGAGTGCGGCGGGTGAAGCGGAGCCGGAATTAAGTCCGATGGTGACCTCGAATTCATCGCCCGTTTTTCTGATCTGAGTCGAGATGTCGGGCCGCACGATCTTGGCGGTATTCCGTTCGAAGTTGGGCGTGAATTCAGCGTGATATTCATCTTCGAGTGCGGTCAGGTGTTTGGAGAGGAAGCTGAGGGTTTTGTGGCGATCGCGCAGCCACCACTTGCGGTTGGAGGGTTCGAGGCGGAAGCCGTGTTCCTTCAGCAAGTCCACGGCGGCGCCATAAGCGTGGGATTCCCGGGAGGGCAGAGTGATGGCCAAAAAGTGTTCCGAGCCGTCGACCTGCATGGGCGTGAGCTCGGAACCGAGGGCGGATTTGTGATTAACGGTTCTAGGTCTCGCGCCGACCGGCGCCGCTGAGGTGCGCGTAGCTGGCTTAGGACGAGGCTCCGGGGAGCCGAGATGTTCGCTGACCCCGCGCAGGATGGGGCCGACCCAGAGCAGGGTTTTGGCCGGGGCATTGACGAAGGCGAAGAGGGGTCGGTTCTGCAGCAGGGTTGTGAGCTCCCGCAGCTGGGCCCGGTCGAGTTGGAGGAACATGACGGGAGCGGGGACCGCGCCAAAACGCTGGAGCGCGGCGAGGGCTGGAATTATTTCCGGCGGCGGCGGTCGGCTGAGATCGATCTCGATCTTTACTGCAATCGCATCCCGCGGGGCGGTGGTGGCGAGGTTGGGCGGCAGGAGGAAGCGAATCATGGCGAGGAGGTGGAGGAACGGGACGAAGGAGAACGTTAAAGCGAATGAGAAGAAGAAAGAGACTCATACCCGATGTGGTCGAATTTTGACTCGCCTCGCGTCCACCGACCCCTGCTCGATGAACCGTCAGGATTGGGATGAAACTCCGCGCTGCGGTCGCCCCATTGCAGCCGACAGCACGAAGCGTAAATGCGAGATCGGGCCGCAATACAATCGACAGTCATTGACAGTCGGATTACGTAGAATCGCAACGGCACAACCAGCCGGTAGCCCCCCAGAAACCCCTCGAATCGCTTTGAGCTATTACGGTGGTAACTTATCCTAGTTTTCTCTCCTCAGTCTTCCGGCGCATCATCGATGCGTAAATTGAACGAGATTTATCATGCCCTATCGCACCCAGGAAAACCGGATTGATGGGGTGGTGATCATCTTGGTGGACATCATAGCTTTCAAAAGTGTGGCAAAGAAATTGAATTTTCCTTGGCGGGCTTACAAGGTCGATTGGCTGTAGCCGATGGCGATTCGACGTCCGCCCCGACTCCCCGCCCAAAGAGAAGCCTGAGCGATGCCCCCCCCCGATTCCGATTCCGATGACCGATTGAGAGCCGAAGCCGAAGCCCGGCTGCAAACGGCGAAAGAAGCGCCCCATGAAACCCATTCGCCCATGGATGCTGGGCGGCTCGTGCATGAGCTGCGGGTCAATCAGATCGAATTGGAAATTCAGAATCAGGAGCTGCGGAGGACGCAGCTTCAGTTCGCGCTCGAGGTGGAGCGATATGCGGATCTCTTTGACCTCTCGCCCATCGGTTATTTGACGCTGGACCCCGATGGCAAAATCACCGAATTCAACCCGGCCGCCTCGGAGTTTTTGAGGGCAGCCCGAGCGCGGCTCACGGGAAGACTATTTCAGGAGTTTATCTGCCAGCCAGATCGGCAGCGTTTGGCGATTTTTCTGGCGGACGTTTTTGCAGCGGGGAAAAAGCACCGGGTTATTCTCACATTGGAATCGCCGGGGGGCGGGGAGGTATTGCCGGGGAAAGCTTCCGATGGAACTCCCCGGGTGGTGCAAGTTGAAGCAACCATCTCTACGAGTGGAAAGCACTGTCGGGTCGCCTTGGTCGATATCTCCGAACTCAAGCAAATGCAGGAGTCTTTAGCCTCCAGCGAAGAGCGTTACCGCACGATCTTCCATGGGGTCCAAGAGGGCTTGCAGTTGTTGAGCCGCGACGGCCGGATGCTGGCCATCAATGCTGCGGCTAGAGATATGCTGGGATATTCCAGCGTCGAAACGGCCAACTTGTTTGTGGACTCGTTGGATTGGTCTGGCCGCGACGAGCACGGTGAACCCTTACCGCCGGAACAATATCCGTTTTACCTAGCGATACGAACGGGAACACTCGTGCGGGATCGCGTGATGAACGTGCGTCGAGGCGACGGTCGCCTCGTATCTTTGCTGGTCAGTGCGCAGCCGATCATCGACGCGGCGGGGCGGGTCAAGGAGGTGATCCAATCTTTTTACGACATCACCGAGCGGTTGGAAAACGAAGAAAAGCTGCGGACGAGCGCCCAATTACTGGAAGCTTCGCAAGCGATCGCCAAGGTGGGCGGATGGGAGTTGGACTTGGTCACCAACGAGCTTTTTTGGACGGATGAGACGTACCGTCTCCATGACACCACTCCGGGGGAGTTTGTCCCGTCCGTAGAGTCCGGGGTCGCCTTCTATCGACCGGAATCCCGTCGTATCCTTGTGGCTGATCTCCAGGCGGCGATGACCCAAGGTGAGGGATTTGATCGGGAGTTGGACATGCTGACCGCGCAGGGCCGCCTAGTTCACGTGCGCGTCACCGGCGAAGTGACGCGGGCGGAGGGCCGTCCGAGCAAAGTGACGGGAATCTTTCAAGATATCACCGCGCGCAAGGAGGCGGAAAAAAAGCTTCGGCAGAGCACGCAGTTGCTCGAAACCTCGCAATTGATCGCTAAAGTGGGCGGCTGGGAGGTGGACCTCGTCAACGACACGCGTTTCTGGACCCAAGAAACCTACCGTATCATGGAGGGCTCGCCTGATGAGCCTATTCCCGCAGCGGTTGGGCGGCTGGAACTTTATTCGCCGGAGTCGCGTCGCATTATCGCTGAGGCGAGGCAGACTGCGATTGAGCACGGCACCGGCTTCGACCTTGAACTTGATGCCCTCACCTGCAAAGGCCGCCGGATTAAGGTGCGCATGACCGGTGAGGTGACCCTGCATGAGGGCCATCCGGTGAAACTAACCGGAATTATTCAGGACATCACGGCGGCCAAGGGGGTCGAGGCGAAGCTGAAGGCTTCGGAAGAATTTGCCCGGGCCACGTTGAACTCTCTGGCCGCTAATATTTGCGTCTTGGATGCCGCTGGGGTGGTCATCGCCGTGAATGAATCATGGCAAGAATTCGCCCAAGCGAACGGCGGCGGATCGGGCGATACGATTGGCACTAATTATCTGACCGTCTGTCGGCAGGTGACGGGCGAGTCGCGCCCGTTTGCCGTGGACGTGGCGACCGCCATTGAAGACGCCCTGAAAGACGGAGCTACCTCATTTAAAGGGGAATACCCCTGCCATTCGCCGGAAGAGAAGCGTTGGTTTTCGGTCCAGATTTCGCGCTTTAAGGGGACGGGCCCCAAGCGCGTGGTGGTGGTGCACGAAAATATTACGCCCCGGAAGATGGCGGAGCAACAGCTCATCAAATCGCGCGCTCAATTACGTGAATTGGCGGGTCGCCTCGTGAATGCCCGCGAAGATGAATCCAGTCGGATTGCGCGCAGCGTGCATGATGACTTGGGTCAACAATTGACGGGCATGAAAATGGACCTGCGCTTGATTGAACGAAGGCTGGAAGCGGTGGGCGGTGCTCCCGTGAATGCGATTATAGATCAAGTGGTTGCAACCAGCGGTTTGGTCGACGATACGATCCGCACCGTGCAGGGGATTGCGGCCAATCTGAGGCCCCCGATTCTGGACCAAATTGGATTGGTCGCGGCGCTGCGCCGGGAATTGAAACTCCTGGAGACGCGGTCCGGTCTGACCTGCCGATATCGGGGCACCGCCGATGAATTGCCGCTCTATCGTGATCTGGCCACCGCTTGTTTCCGGATTGCCCAGGAAGCCCTGACCAACGTGGCGCGTCATGCGGCGGCGTCCCTCGTTGAAGTGGAACTGACCACGGATCGCAATACGTTGATCATGGAAATTCGCGACAATGGTAAAGGGGTGAAGCAGGATCTGGCCACCATGGCTCAGTCCCTCGGGGTGTTGGGCATGCAAGAGCGGGCCCATCTGGTCGCGGGAGAGGTCGTGATAACGAACCGGCTGGAGGGAGGCACCTCGGTGCGAGCCCAGTTTCCGCTGGATGGCGCCGCCGAGAGAAAGGGGCAGGCGTGATCCGAATTCTATTGGTCGACGACCACGCATTGGTCAGACGAGGTCTGCGAGGATTGCTGGAGGAAGACTTGCCGTTGGTGGAGGTGTTTGAGGCGGAGAATGCCCAGCAGGCAACCATGCTCTTGCTGGCGGAGGAGTGGGATTTGGTTTTGCTGGATATCAACATGCCGGGTCGCAATGGACTTGAGGTTCTGGAGGAAATCCGGCGGCTGCATCTTCAGTTGCCCGTGATCGTGCTCAGTGCTTATTCGGAGGGGGAGTTTGCCTTGCGGGCGTTTAAGCTGGGCGCAGCGGCTTACCTGAACAAGCAGAGTGCCTCGGACGAATTGTTGGTGGCAGTGAAGCGGGTGTTGGGCGGCGGCAAGTATGTCACGGCCGCGATGGGGGAGCGACTGGCGGCGGCCTTGGGCGGAGAGATAAAGGCCTCGCCCCATGAACTCTTGTCCAATCGGGAACTGCAGGTGCTCCGCTTGATTGCCAGTGGCAAGACCCTGAAGGAAATTGGGGCTGATCTCGGGGTGAGTGAGAAAACGGTGGCAACTTACCGATCCCGCTTGTCGGAGAAAATGGGGTTGGGGAGCAAGGTGGACTTGACCCGTTATGCGGTGCAGCACGGGTTGGTTTAAGGGGAAGGGGGCTGCCCTCGTTGGGTCTCGTCGAGCGGAACCGGCCCTGCAGCCAACCGATCCAGCGCGGTTTAATTTATTAGCCGCAAAGGGGCGCAAAAACTGCGGTGGATGGGTGCGGGTATGGTCTGCTGATTAAATAGCCCCAAAAGGCACAGAGACGGTGGGTCTCTCTGGCGGCTTTGGGTGACTACGGACTGATGGGAGCAGACCGGCTGCCGTCGAATTTCGGGCAGAGAGGTGGGGGGATAGACCGGGATCTTGCTAAAAATCTAGAGAACGATGGGTGATTGATGAAATTGCGTGGCTCGACTTTCCGGGCTGGCTGCCTTGGTGATTTGCGAGGCTGGTTCCCATTCGTTGCTCCAGGAGAGGGTTCCCGTTTGTCCCTCACGCTATGAACTTTATCCAAGTATTACCCGAAGTCCTCAGTCGGTTCGACTGCCGAAGGGGTGCGTTATGCCTTAATTGGAGGATTTGCGATGGCGATGCGGGAAGGGCAGCGGACCACCACGGATCTGGATTTTATGCTGACACTAAAGGATTTGGAAACGGCAAACAAAGTGCTCTTAGAGAAGGGCCATGAGCGCACGTTTTACTCCGAGAATGTTTCGCACTTTCAATCGCAAGATACGACGTGGGGAAGGGTAGACGTTCTGCACGCTTTTCGGGGGCCTTCATTGAGTAGGCTTGAGCGGGCCGAATTGATCGAAGTGGATTCCGGTCTGAAAGTGCCGGTCGTGCAGATCGAGGATCTAGTCGGTCTAAAACTGCAAGCTGCGGTAAACGATCCCAAGCGGGCAATTCGTGACTGGTCTGATATCCAGATGCTGCGGCAACACGCTGGTGCTCGTCGCCAAATACTGGATTGGGAGCTCATTTCTGATTACTTGGCTCTTTTTGATAGGAGCGGAAAGCTCGGTGAACTGAAGGCATTGTAGGGCCCGACTGACTGAATCTGATAAAACCCAATTGTTGGAGGCGACTAGGCGGCAGACGTCTAATTCTGAGCGGCCCCCTTTACCGGAGACCTTGAGTGTCCGCGACTATGTAAGCTTCTGCCAATTCGCGGCCAAGTTTACCAGGGAAGAGGATGTAGTCGCGCGAGCTAACTCTGCGGACGACGATCGTGGGTTGCTTCAGGCTCAAGCGTTGGAATTGCGGCTCTCTTTGGGCCTTTTTGTGGCAATCACTGCGGCGGGTTGGTCGTGGCTATGGTCTCGTGATTAAATCGCCATAGAAGGCACAGAAGGTATAGAAATTAGGGGTCTCTTTGGGCATGCTGGGCCTTTTGTGGCTAAAATATTCATGAACCTGAGATACAGAAGGTGGCTAAGGGTGCCGCCTTGGGTTCGGACCACTCCGATGAGTTTGAGAGAACGATAAAGGCAAAGAGAAAGAGAATGATAATGAGGGGGGGAGTCCCTCGACCTGGTTCTTCTTTCGGCAATTTTGTGGGGTGAAAACCCGACAGGAAGTTCGGGGTCTGACGACTTACCGGAAGGTAAAGAAAATGCTAAATTAGGGCGTGAACTCTAAACCGCCCACTTCCCGCAGCACTTTATCCTCCCCCGAGGCACCGGCCGTAAACGCGGTGAGGACACCAGACCAAGCATTGGAGGGTCCGCCGTTACGTATTCTGGTGGTAGAGGATTCGACGATCGTCGGGGAGCGTTTGGTGACGATGCTAACGGCGATGTCGCGGGCCGTAGAAGTGAAACGCGCCGAGACGATGATGATGGCGGAGCGGTTATTTGTCGAACTCGAACCGCAGGTGGCGATCTTAGACCTGTCTCTGCCCGACGGCAGCGGGTTCAATCTGCTCCGACAGTTCAAGGAACTGCGTCCGGATTGCTTGGTGATCATGCTGACCACGTATGGCTTTCCGGAGTTTCGGGAGAACGCTCGTAAGCTGGGGGCCGATCATTTCTTCAGCAAGGGCACGGAGTTCGAACGGGTGGTCGAGGTCTTAAGTAATTATGAGCCGGACAGACTGAGAGAGGTAGACCCATGATCTCACTGGGTCCCGCTGGACTGCCGGACCGGAGAGCCCGTTTGGCGCTATCCGCAGCCCTGCTGTCGATCGTGATCAGTGGGTTGGTGTTGATGGGGTGGGCGGGCGATAGTGACATGTTGAAACGGGTGGTCGCCGGCGATGTCAGCATGAAGGCCAACGCGGCCCTAGGGATCCTGTTGGCGGGGATCTCGCTTGCCTTGCACACGTTAAACTGGGATCGGCCGAACGGTCGTTTGGTCGCTCGTTTTTTCGGGGCGGGGGCAGGGCTAATCGGATTGGTCACCCTGATCCAGTATCCGCTGAACGCAGACTTTGGCATCGACCAATTGATCTTCACTGAGTTGCTGGCGGCGGACAGTCCCTTGTCGCCGGGGCGGATGGTCCCGGCGACGGCCCTGTGCCTCTTGCTGATGGGCACCAGTCTGGGCTTCGGTCCAAGTTTAAGTTTCCTCGCGATTCGGCTGGTGCTCACCCAGATAGCGCTGTCCGTCGTTGCGCTGACGGGTCTGGGCTTCTTGTTGGGGAGTTCGGTTCCAATCGGCTTTATCTTCTACCTGCAAATGGCCGTGCCCACAGCCTTGGTTTTGGGAGTGCTGGGGGGCGGGATTCTTTTGTTTCCGACTCAGGCAGCCATCACGGGCACCAAGGTTTCGGTCCAGGAGGAAAACCGGCGTGCATTGATCCGAATCGGCACGCTCGGTCTGGCCGTGACTGCGGTGGTGGTCACGTTTGCGTATGTGATCCACCAGCATGAACGCGAGGAATTGACCCTCTCAATCAATCGCGAACTTGAATCCATCGCTCATTATAAGTCGCAACAGATTTCGAATTGGATCCAAGAGCGCCGAGCCGATGGACGGGTCGCCCAAAGCAAGCCTCTCTTGATTAGATTACTGGAATATCCGGCCGATGCAGATGCGAAGGCCGAGCTGGAAGATTGGATGCGCCAGATGTTAACGGCCTACCAGTATCAAGCGGTGATCCTGTTTGATGCCCAAGGCCATCGGCTGGTGGGGAAAACGGCGGATGAAGGGGCGGAATTGGACCACTACCAAAAAGGGATTCAAAACTACCTGATGGAAACGGAGGTGATCCTGACCGAGCTGCACTTTGCTCCGATGCAGGACAATATCCATTTTTCTGTCTTGGTGCCGATTAAGCGGCACCAAGACGGCGCTGCGGTGGGCGGCCTGCTTTTGGTGATTAATCCGGAAACGTTTCTCTACCCATTGATTGCGGAATGGCCCACGCTCACCTCGACGGCGGAGACGCTGATCTTTCGGCAAGATGGCGACCAGATTTTATTTCTCAACCCGCTGCGTCATCGTCCGGACGCCGCTTTAAAATTGAGATTGGGGATGGATCAATCTACTCTCCCGGCAGCCATGGCCCTGACGAGGGCAGCCGGAACCGCGGTGGCGGGGGTGGACTATCGGGGCGCGCCCGTGTTGGCGGTGACGGAAGTAATCAAGGGCACCCCATGGTTTATGGTGGCCAAAATCGACCGGGTGGAGGCCTTCGCTCGCTTGCAAAAGCGGACGCAAACGTTGTTCAGCATGGCCGCCTTGGTGCTGTTGGTCGTGGCCGCGGGAGTCTTCCAGATCTGGCGCCAGCACCAAAATACAGTGATGGAGCGGGAGTATGCTGAGAGCCGCAAGCAGCACGCGGAGACCCTCCGGAACAACCAGGAGCTGGAGGCACGCGTGCAGAAGCGCACGGAGCAATTGGAGTATGCGAATCAGGAGCTGGAGTCGTTTTCGTATTCGGTTTCCCATGACTTACGCGCGCCGCTCCGAGCGATCGATGGCTGGGGACAGGTGTTGTTGGAGGATCACGGGACGACGTTGAATGACGATGGCCGAGAGGCTTTAGGGCGGTTGCGGGCCGCGGCCCAACGGATGGGAGTCTTGATCGACGACCTCCTGCAGCTTTCCCGAGTCAACCGAGGTCCCTTAGCGCTGAGTCGAATTTCGCCCCGCAAACTGATTAAGCGAGTGCGAGAGGAGCTCGGTGAATCCGCGGAACGGTCAAAGATTGAATTTAAGGTGGCCCCGATGCCGGATTTTGAAGTGGTCCCGAGTTTAATGATGCAAGTCTTCACCAACTTAATCGGCAACGCCGTCAAGTTCAGTAGCAAGGTAGCGGCCCCGCGGATTGAAATCGGCCATCAAGTCGAGGAGCCGGGGGAAACCGTATATTGGATCAAGGACAATGGCGTCGGATTTGATCAACGCTATGCGCACAAACTTTTTGGCGCCTTCCAGCGTCTCCACAGCGTGCATGAATTCCCGGGCATGGGCATCGGTCTGGCTCTTACGCAGCGTATTATTCAGCGCCATGGCGGGCGGATCTGGGCCGAGAGCGAAGTCGGCCGGGGAGCGACGTTCTATTTCACGGTGGCTGCCGCAGCGGCAGACCTTCCCCCGCCCCACCACGAATCCACCCCCATCAAATTATGAAATCGAGAACGATTTTGTTGGTTGAAGACAACCCCGACGACGCCGACCTGACCAAGCGGGCGTTGGCGAAGAATAACATCGAGCATCAACTCGTGCTCGCCCTAGACGGGGCCATGGCCCTCGACTACCTCCTCGGCAACAAAGACACTCCGGCGGACCGGTTGGCCCCGTTGCCAGCGGTGGTGCTGCTCGATATCAACTTGCCCAAGATCAATGGCTTGGAGGTGCTCAAAAGGCTCCGGGCGCATCCCCGCACCACGTTTTTGCCGATCGTGATCCTGTCAACTTCGATGGAAGAGAAAGACCTAGCCGAGGCCTATCGCAATCATGCTAATAGCTACATCCGCAAGCCGGTGGATTACGATAAGTTCGCCGAGGCCGTGGGGTTGTTGGGTCTTTACTGGCTAGTCCAAAACGAGCCGCCCCCCCCAAGGCAGGGCCATGCCTCCAACTTCGCCAAATAATCATGAACCGTCCGCTAAAAATTCTGCTGCTGGAAGATAACCCCGATGATGTAGATCTCGAACGGCATGAACTGCGCAAACTGAGCGAAACGTTCACCCTGCAGCACGTCGAGACCAAGGACGATTACTGTGCGCAACTGGTGGGGGATCCGCCGGATATTATCTTGGCGGACTATTCCCTGCCGCAATACGACGGCATGTCGGCTTTGGCCGAAGCGCAAAACTGGTGCTCGGAAGTGCCGTTTATCTTTGTCTCCGGCACGATCGGTGAAGAGGTGGCCATTGACGCTCTGCAGCGTGGCGCCGTCGATTATGTGACCAAGCAGCGGCTCCATCGTTTGGTGCCAGCGGTGGAACGGGCGCTGCGGGAGGCCGAGGGACGCCGGCGGCACCGCGAAGCGGAGGCCGAGCACGCTAGAACCCGGCACCAATTGGAAGCCTTCATCAACTACAGTCCGGCCATGATCTCCATGAAGGATACGACTGGAAAATTCCTGCTGACCAACCGTTTGTTCAACGAACAGTGTGGGGGCTCCAGCGATACCTTAGAGGGGAAACAGGTTGAAGACTGGCTTTCGGCTGAAGACGCGGCCGTGATCCGGCAAACAGATGAGCAGGTGATCGCGCAGGGAATGCCTCTGGTAGAGGAAGTGAAGTTGGATCTAATCGGCACCTCCCGGACGTTCCTCTCCATCAAGTTTCCGATCTATGATCAGGATCGAAATCTCGAGGGCATTGGTAGCATTGATGCGGAGATCACGGACCACAAACTGGCGGAGCAGACGCTGCGCCATCAGGCCCGTCTGCTGGACCAAGCGAGTGATGCCATTTATGTGACGGATTTGGAGGGTAAGTTTACTTACGGCAATTTGGCGGCGGAAAAGAAATCGGGTTGGGTCCTCCGCGAAATTCAGGGCCGTGAAATCCCCGAAGTTTTTGCGGATATCACGCCAGAAAAATTAGCTTTGGTTCGAGTGGAAGTTGAGCAAAAAGGCTTGTGGCAGGATGAAGTAATGATTCGCAACAAAGCGGGCGATCCGCTCTGGATCGATCTGCGGGTATCGCCATTGAGAGAGGCCAACGGAGCGCTCAGTGGGCACATGTTGATCGGCACGGATGTCACTGAAAAAAGAGAACTGGCGGAACAGTTTTTGCGCGTCCAGCGGATGGAAAATATCGGCATGTTAGCGGCCGGCATTGCCCACGATTTTAATAACGTGCTCGCCCCTATTGGAATGGTGGCGACGTTGCTGCGAGGTCAGCTCACGGGTGATCGCAACCTTCGCTTTCTGGAGACCTTAGAGAAGTCCGCGGAGCGCGGCGCGGGTCTCGTGCGTCAGATCATGGGCTTCGTGCATGGCGTCGATGCCGGGGCGCGGGAACTGCAGACCAAGCACCTGCTGCGCGATGTGACGGAGATGATGAACGAAACCTTCCCCAAAAATATCACCCTACAGGAGAGCATCCCCTCGGACCTCTGGGTCATCAAGGGGAACCCTACCCAAATTCACCAGATCCTGCTCAACCTCTGCGTCAATGCGCGGGATGCGATGCCGGCAGGAGGCACCCTGTCCTGCGGGGGCGAAAACGTGGTGCTCGATCAAGTCACGGCGGCGACGATCCCCCACGCCCATCCCGGCAGTTGGTTGGTGTTAAAGGTGGCGGACACGGGAACAGGGATGCCGCGGGAGATGCAGGAGAAAATTTGGGCACCCTTTTTCAGCACCAAGACCTCCGACAAAGGCACGGGCTTAGGCTTATCCACCGTGCGCGGGATTGTGGAGCAGCATCGGGGGTTCATTCATCTCAAGAGTGCTCCGGGAGAGGGGAGCACCTTCTCCGTTTACCTCCCGGCCGAAGGTGCGGGCAAGGAATCGGTGGAAACGCCGGTTGATACCCGACAGGCCTCGGGTCGAGGCGAAGTAGTGCTGGTGGTAGATGACGAACCCTTGGTTTTGGAGGCCACCAGCCACGCTTTACGCGAGGCGGGTTATAAGGTGGTCGAGGCGGCCGATGGATTGGAGGCGGCGCGGCTCTTTATGGAGCAACCGACCCAGATCGATCTGGTGCTGACCGATTTGGAAATGCCCAAGCTCAACGGTGTCGAGCTGATCGCAGCGGTGCATGCCACCAATCCAGCCGTGAAGATCGTGGTCATGAGCGGTAAGACCCTCAGCGAAGTTCATTTCGAGCCGCCGGTGGAGCGAGCCGTAGCAGCGCTGCTGGCCAAGCCTTTTGAGACCGCGCAACTCTTGCGGGTCGTCCACGACGAACTATCCAAGCGAACCACGCCACCTTTCCCTCTCGAAGTATTATGAAAACGCAAAATCCTCCCGCCGCCGCTGCCCTACCGAATCGCGAAGTGTGGTCTCGCCCCGAAACGCTGCGGGCGTTGGGGCGCCTCGTCGCTGGGGTGGCCCACGACTATAATAACTTCCTCAGTGTGGTGAATAATAATGCCTCCCAAGTGCTCGACATGCCCAACCTACCATCGCTGGCCATCGAATCGGTCCAGCGGATCACGGCGGCGGGTGAGCGGGCGGTTAACCTCACCCGCCAGTTGTTGATCTTCAGCGAGCAACAATTCCTCCAAATTCAGCTCCTCGACTGGGAGACCCTCATCGCGGACAACGCCAATGCGCTGGAACGGCTGGCGGGAGTCGGGGTCCGGCTGAGTCTAGAAACACCAGCGGCTCCGATCCGACTGGAGGCGGACCCTCTCATGCTGGAACAGCTCTTGGCGATTCTGGTGGCAAATGCCCGGGATGCGATGCCGGGCGGCGGAGCGTTGGATGTCGGGGCCAACGAGGTGACGTTCACGGCCGAACAAACCAAGGGAGTGCTTGGTCAACGGCCGGGCGATTTCCTCTGTTTGAAAGTTCGAGATGAAGGCGACGGCATCCCGGTGTCGGTCCTGCCGCATATTTGCGAACCCTTTTTTACCACCCGGGCGGCCGAGCAACGAACGGGATTGGGGATGGCCGTAGCCCTAGGCATCGTTCGGATGCACAACGGTTGGATTGATGTCATTACAAAGCCGGAGCACGGCACCGAGTTCCAAGTCTATCTGCCCTCCCGGCGCGGCAGTGCTGCCCCCGGAGTGATGGCGCCGGCGCCGGTCAGGGGCGAAGAGACCATCCTGCTGATCGAGGATGATGACCTGCTGCGGGAAACCACGGCCGCCGTGCTTAAACAGGCGGGCTACCGCGTCCTACAGGCCGAAGACGGGTTTGCCGCCGAGGAGACCTGGCACTGGCACGCAGAGCGAATCCTGTTGGTGGTATCGGATGTGGTGTTGCCCCACGGGGTCAGCGGTCTGCAGTTGGCGGAAAAGTTCCAGGCCCAGCGACCAGATCTGAAGATAATCTGCACGAGCGGATTCAGCCACGAGATGATGGGGCGGCTGAACACCCCCTCTCCCGGGATGATCTTCTTAGCCAAACCGGTGCACCCCCCGGTGCTGTTAAAAACCCTGCGGTCCTTGTTGAGCGCGAAAACAGGATGAAGGGGGAAGGCCCCTTGTCATGAAATTGATCGATTCTTTACCCGTTGCACCGTGAATGATGCGCAGTCGGCGGAGATGCAAAGGGTGTTGTTGGCAGATCCCGTGGTGGCAACCCGGGAGTCGACCCAAACGCTCTTAAAAAGGGCAGGCTACGGGGTGGTGTTGGCGGCGGATGGCGCGGCCATCCTGTCGGTGGCTCGAAAACGGGTCCCGCGGCTGGTCTTGTTGGCCACCAAGCTGTCCGACTTACCCAGTCGGGAGGTGCTCAAGCAGCTTAAGCAGGATCCGCTGCTGGGCCACATTCCGGTAGTGCTATGTAGTGCTACTCCCACTACGGCGGAGGAGCGGGCCGCGGGTTACGATGCGGGCGCGGACAGTTTTCTCACGCATCCGATCGATGAGGGCGAGTTTCTAGCGCGGTTGCGAGCGTGCCTGCGGCAAAGCCAGTCGGTGGAGGTGTTACGGCAAAGAATCCGGCAGGAACAGGCTCTCTTTGACACGCTGGTCAATGCCATGCCGGACCGGATTTACTTGAAGGATCTCGGCCGTAGATTCGTGCGTATTAATCAGCCCATGGCTGAGGCCTTTGGGCTGTCGTCTGCGGAGCAAGCCATCGGTCGGACCGATGCCGATTTTTTCGGGCAAAAACATGCCCAGCAGGCTGGGCATGACGAGGAAGGTATCATGCGCACGGGGAACCCCATGGTGGACCAGGTGGAGTTGGAGATCTGGCTGGACGGGCGTGAAAATTGGGTTTCAACCACTAAGGTTCCGATTCGGAATGGGCACGGTGATATCACGGGATTGGCCGGAATTTCCCGAGACATCACCAATCGCGTCGAAGCGGACCGGCAGGTCCGGCAATTCTCTCACGCGGTGGAAAATAGTCCGGTGACCGTCGTCATCACTGATCGAGCGGGAAACATTGAATACACCAACCCCAATTTCACGACGGTGACCGGTTACCCGGCCGCTGAAGTTAAGGGGCTGAATCCGCGCGTCTTGAAGTCGGGTGAGATGCCGCCGGAGGCCTACCGGGAGCTGTGGCGCACCATCAGTCGGGGCGGGACTTGGCGGGGATTATTTCACAATAAGAAAAAAAATGGAGAGCTCTATTGGGATGATGCCTCCATTTCCCCCATTACAGACGGGGAGGGGCAAATCACTCACTACATGGCGATCAAGATGGATGTGACGGCGCGCATCGAAGCAGAAATTGAACTGCAAAGGGCGAAAGAAGCCGCGGAAGCCGGAGCTAAGGCCAAGAGTGAGTTTTTGGCCAATATGAGTCACGAGATTCGGACCCCGATGAATGGCGTGATTGGCATGATTGGGCTGCTGCTCGATACCCCGCTCGACCCGGACCAAAAACAGTTTGCCGAAACCGTGCGGGACTCCGCCGATAACCTGTTGGTGGTGATTAACGATATTTTGGATTTCTCCAAAATCGAAGCCGGTAAGATGCGATTTGAGGAGTTGGATTTCAATTTGGTGGAAACCATTGAAGGGTCCCTGGACATGCATGCGGGTCGCGCGCTGTCGCAGGGGATTGAACTGGCCGACGCGGTGGCATCGAACGTGCCGACCTTACTGCGGGGTGACCCCGGGCGCTTGCGGCAGATTTTCACGAACCTATTGGGCAATGCCCTGAAGTTCACCGAGCAGGGCGAAGTGGTCCTACGGGTGGAATTGGAGGAGGAGTCCCCGCAAGATGCGGCGCTGCGTTTTAGTATCACGGACACGGGGATCGGCATACCGCGGGAGGCCCAGCGCAAACTGTTTCAGTCGTTCGAACAGGCGGACAAATCGACCACCCGCAAGTTTGGTGGCACCGGTTTGGGCCTCGCCATCAGCAAGCAGTTGGTGGCGATGATGGGAGGCGAGATCGGCGTCGATAGTGAAGTTGGTCGCGGCTCGACCTTCTGGTTCACGGCCCGGTTCCCCAAGCAGGCCGAGGGGGTGAAACCCGGGCGGGCCGGCATCAAGCAACTCTTCAACCTGCGGGTGCTGGTGGTCGACGACAATGCTACGAATCGCCAGATTCTGCGGCACCAGATTTTTGCTTGGAAAATGCAAAAAGGCAGTGCGGCGGGTGGGCATCAGGCGTTGAAGTTGTTGCGGGAAGCCGCCGCGAACGGTGAACCCTACGATCTCGCCCTGTTGGATATGCAGATGCCGGAAATGGATGGCATGGCCTTGGCGCGGGCGATCAAGGCTGACCCGCGCATCGCCAGCACCCGTTTGATCATGCTCACCTCCCTCGGGGTCCGATTCTCGTCGGAGGAGTTGGCCGCGGTGGGGCTGGATGCCTATCTGGTTAAGCCGGTGAAGCAGTCGCGCCTCTATGACACGCTCTTGGACGTGGTGGGGGTGGAGGTCGCGACCGAGAAACTCACCGAGCCCGCGGCAGCTCTGGGGAATCCTCCGGCGCTGGAATTTGGGTCGAACCAGAGAATTCTTTTAGCCGAGGACAACCCGGTGAATCAGAAAGTTGCGGTCATGCAGTTGGGCAAACTAGGCCTTGGGGTCGAGGTGGTGGCTGATGGTCAGGCGGCCCTGGCTGCCCTATCGAGATCGCGCTACGACCTCGTGCTGATGGACTGTCAAATGCCGGTAATGGACGGCTACGATGCGAGCCGACAAATCCGCCGAATGGAAGCGGAGTCCCCGGCGGAGTGTTCCTGGCTAGTGCCGATTCCGATTGTGGCGATGACGGCAAACGCTATGCAAGGGGATCGCGAGAAGTGTTTGGCGGCGGGCATGAATGAGCATGTCAGCAAGCCCGTGCGGATCGCCCACTTGCGGGCCGCGCTCGATCCGTTACTGAATTCGGTTACCCCAACTCCACCCTCTTAAACCTCAATCCTGGAACTCACCCGATGGCCCGTATTCTCTTACTTGATGATGATGAAGTCCTGCTTTTCACCCTCGAGCAGACTTTAATCGATGCGGGCCACGCCGTGACCGCCGCGGTGGATGGGGCGGTGGGAGCGCAATTGTTGAAAACCAAGAAATTTGATCTCCTGCTGACTGATATCTACATGCCCAACCGGGATGGTTTGGAGACGATCATAAGCGCGCACCGAGATACTCCCGACATGGGGGTGATCGGCATGTCGGGAGCGCTAAGGCTGTCGAGTATCTGTTTGGAGTTGGCGAAACGAATTGGAGCTCACCGCACCTTGACCAAGCCCTTTTCCACCGAGCAGATGCTGGAGGCGGTGGACAGTGTTTTGGCGCGGAACCAAACGCCCTAGCGTGGATTTGGGAAAGCGAAAGACCTCGTTTTTGGGTTCAGCGGTTGGGAGGTTCAGCGGTGGGGGGGGCTTCGGCGGACGAGAAAGCCTGGGGCCACATGACAGAGCCTCGTCGGAAGAGGGCGCGCGCGCATCTTTCTCTTTATTCATTATCTTTATCCTGCCGGAGGCTTGGTGGGGGGCTAGGTGACTTTGGCTAAATCAAGGGGGGGAGGGACGGCGGCTTAGATTCGGACTACCCCGATGGTTTCGAGAACGAGAACGATCATGAGAAAGAGGAGGGAGCTTTACGCCGGACATCGTTTCAAGGAATCACCGGCGGGGAGGGGAATATTCTCCGGGCGATAGCCAAGCCACCCACCATTATTCCGGCCTTCCCCAAACTCGCTAGACCAGCAAGCGTTTCACCTCGGCCGCGAGCTGATGCAGAGGCGCGGTCTTCGACACGTAAGCCGATATGTGGCCGGACAGCGTCTCATCCACGGTCTCGGCATCGAACCACACCCCGGTGAGCAAAATCACCGGCACATCGGGCAGGATTTTCTTGAACTTGGCGACCAGTTTAAGTCCGTCCGAATCCGGGAGTTGCAGGTCCGCGATGATGAGATCGGGCGGGTCGTCGCGGATGACCTGCAGGGCGGCGTGCGGTGTCTTGACTCCGGTAATTCGGTAGTCGTGCAACTCTAGGTATTCTTTGACCAAGTCGATGATCACCTGTTCGTCGTCGACGAATAATATGTGGGGGGTGGGGTGGGACATGCCGGATTAGATAAGGAGTGAAAGAATCAAGATACCAATCGCAAGGTTACGACCGCGCCGATGATCTGATCGTGGTCGGTCAAAGGGAAGAATCCGAGGAACGCCGAGACTTCGGTTTGGCGGCAGGTGTTTATTTTCACCGGCAGATCCCGGAGGGTATGGCCCCCCCGTAACGCGTCTGCAATCGGATCAAAGCCATCGGCCGCGCCGGGTTGGCCGGGGGATGCGATGGAGATGAAGTCAGTCAGCGGATTGTTTACGAGTTTGGGGGCGTCGAAACCGGTGTGGCGGACCACCGCAGGATTGATGCGGCTGATGTTGCCGATCTTGGTGATCACCAACACCAGGTCGGAAATCGAATCGATGATGCGTTGGTTGTAGCGCTGTTGGTGGTCGAGCGCTTCGGCGCGCCACCGGTGATCGAGGTTCTCAGTTTTAAGGTTTCGGTTGGCGACTAGTAGGTCTTGGGTGCGCGCCACGACCTGAGACTCCAGTTCCACATTGGAACGCTCTAGAATCAGGGTGGCCGCGCGACGTTGTTGCAGCGCATCTCGAATAAACCAAGCCGACCCGAGTAGGCTGAGTAAAATCAGGCTAGCCAACCCCCAGAGGGAATTCTTCGCTATCTCGTCTTGCGCAAAAACCTCCTGATCGTGCTGGTTAAGTTCAGCCGTGAAGTGATTGCGGATTTGTTGGGCCTGGCGACGAATCTCAAACATCGTGGTGCCGCCGTCGTCATCGATCAAGAGGCGCTCCAACGATTCGCCCGACTGTTTGGCCGTCAACAACCGTCGGGCGAAATCAGCGCGGGCCACGAGCTGGGTTTCCAATTCCTCAAAGGCGGCGATCTCCGCCGGGGCAGAAGCGATTAAGGCTCGAGCCACTTCGACCCGCTCGCCCAGCTCGTTGAAGGCGGTGCGGTAGGTGGCGCGGTCGGCCTCGGAGTTGGTAATTAGGTAGGCTCTGACGGCTCCATCGGCCGTCTGCAGGGTGGCAACCAGCGAGTCAATTTCAGCCAACGTGGCCCGAGTATGGTCGACCCAGTTTGCGGCCCGTATGGCTCGATTTAGATTGTGGAGGGAGAGCGCCGTGACCGTGACCAACAACCCACCCAAAAAGATGAATATCAGCAGCACGATTCGGAAGGTTTTATCCATGGCGGTTTTGAAAGGGGGAGGGTGGAACGGGTTAGCGGGGAGACCCGTTACTCCACCCAGAAGCGGTCTTTTTGGTCGGTGGGGTTGGTACCGAGGGGAGGCGGATCGTTGGCCGGGGGATCGGTGCGAACTACGATTGAGGTGATCCGTTTGCGGTCTTCCTCGTAGGAGTAGCTAAATTCGTAAGCGGTGGTCCAGTTGGCCCGTAGCGATTTAGCCACTTTCTGAGCGATTTGGCGTAACTCGGGAGCACACCGAGTCAGCGTGAAAAATACGGCCCGGTTGTTGAAATCGAGATACACCTTCTGATCGATGATGTAACAGACGGCATGACTTACCATCCCCGCGAGGCGGACCTGCACGAGCCTCGTTTCGTATCCCTTCGCTGACAGCACCAGATCTGCGGTACACGCGTAGTCATCACAATCACCGGTCTCGGACCGCAGGAAGGTTTCAACCGGCTGGACCTCGGCAAAGAGTTCATACTTAAAATTTTCAAAAAGGTGGCTGAAGGATTGAGGGGTCAAGGTTGGGTCTGCCTCAAGGCGTTGCAGCGAGAACGCGGACAGCTGCGTGGTCAGCAGCAGTAACGACCCGACCCCTGCGACGATTTGGCGCCGGATTTTAGGCGGGCACGGGAACCAATTGAAAACGCGGCGGCGGGGAAGGGGGAACATCTAGGGACAGTTTTTTATAACGAGTTTGGACGGCGGTAATGACGGCCCGTGATTTCACTTGGTCGGCAAACGCATTGACCCCTTAATGTTGGGTCTGGCGGTTGAGGGTGTCAATCGATGCTCTAGCCGACGAGGCGCGATACGTTATCGCTAGAAAAGACCGTGGAGCGGTCTGGGCGGCGGCGAGCGAAGACGTCGGCGGGGGGGTGTCTTTGGAACGAACGAGAACGAGAACGATTGAGTTTGGGAATAAGCGCGGAGGAGCTCTACTCTCAGCCTCGATGAGCGATGTGGTTTTTAACCAATTGGTGGATGCCCACTACACGCCGCTCTTCCGTTTTGCCTTAAGCTTGGCTCGACGGGAGGCGGATGCGTGTGACCTGGTCCAGCAGACCTTCTTTATCTGGGCCAAGAACGGGCACCAGTTGCGGGAGACGTCCAAAGCCAAGACCTGGCTGTTTACGACGTTGTATCGGGAGTTTTTGCGGGGCCGTCGTCGCGATCTGCGCTCGCAATCGATCGAAGACCTGCCGCCTTCGGCGCAAGACATGCCGGCGGAGCACATTGATCATGCCCGCCAGATCGACGCCCAACAAGTGGTGGCGGCGCTGCAGGAAGTGGACGAGATCTTCCGCGCGCCACTCACCTTATTTTACCTCGAGGACCTGAGTTATCAGGAAATCGCAGACTCACTCGATGTGCCGATCGGCACGGTGATGTCACGGCTTTCGCGAGGGAAAGCCCAGTTACGCAAAATTATGGCCCAGAAAGAAGCCGGCTCACGGGAAGATTCTCCGGTGGTGCCGTTTCCCAAGACCAAGCAGGGAGGGGGAAAACAATGACCAACGACGAAGCAAAATTTATGTTAACGGGATATCGACCCAATGGGGCCGATGCCGATGACCCAGCGATGGGTGATGCGCTCGCCCAAGCCAACCGCGATCCCGCGCTGCGGGAGTGGCTCGAACGCGAACAGGCGTTCGACCGCATCGTAGCCGACAAACTCAGTAGCGTCAGGCCGCCAGCGGGATTGCGGGATTCGATTCTCGCCGGGACGAGGATGAGTTTCCCCCCGGCTTCGAAACCGTCGCGAACGTGGTGGCAACAGCCTTGGACCGTCGGTTTGGCCGCGGCGGCGGCGATCGCCGTAGCGTTCACGCTCACTTTGTCTGAAACCGAAACCCGGATCGCGCGGCTGCCGGGGATGGACCCCATTTTGAAAGTAGCGTTGGCTGACTTTGGCGGTGCCCATGGTCCGGGTGCGCATGCCGATGCGCTGGGTGAATTTGGCGCCTGGCTCACCGATGAGAACACGCGATTCGGGGCCGGGGTCATGCCGGTGGATCTCGCGAAGCTGGAAGCCTATGGTTGCCGCAAGATTAACGTGGCCGGGCACGATGTTTTTGAAGTCTGCTTCCAACGCGACTCAGGCTGGTATCACGTCTTCATTGCGCCTCGGGAGGCGTTTGAATCGGAAGCTCTGCAACGCGATCCGATGTTCCACGAAAAAGGTGAGTTCATCGCTGCGTCTTGGGCCGATGAGACCTTTGCCTACCTCGTATCGAGCACGACTGATCTCGCCACGTTGCGGAGCCTTTTTTAGCCGTCGATTATGGGACTGATCAAACGGTATCTGAACTGGCTCCATCTGCAATGGCCGGCGGGTCGAGTAGAGAAGCTGCCGGCAATTAATGAAGATGGCACGACGGCCGTGTCGGGCGTGCGCGTCGTTGGTGATTTGACGGGCGTGCCGTTGCTGAAATTTGCGGCGGATACTGGGGCCAAAGCCGTCGCGGCGGTGGCCGCCGAGCTCGGTGATGATATCGGCGGTCAAAGTGGTCCGGCGGATCTCGCCATCGTGGGCGGTGGGGTTGCGGGCCTGTCGGCGGCGTTGGCGGCGAAGAAACGCGGCCTGCGATTTGTGGTATTCGAGGCGAGCAAACCGATGTCCACGATTGTGAATTTCCCGAAAGGGAAGCCGATTTTCACCTACCCGACCGACATGCAACCAGCCGGGGATTTGAACCTCACGGCGACAGTTAAAGAGGACTTAGTGCGAGAGCTGGAAGAGCAACGCAACGCGGCCGGTATCGAAACGAAAAACGTCCGCATCGAGAAACTCGCGCGCCGAGGCGATCTGATCGAACTGCACCATCCCGATGGTGCGCCCTTCAAGGCGCGACGCGTGATCGTCGCCATCGGTCGGAGCGGAAATCACCGGAAATTGGGCGTGCCGGGCGAGGACCGCGATAAGGTCTCAAACCGCTTGCACGACCCGGCGGTATTTAAAGACCGCAAGGTGCTGGTGGTGGGCGGCGGCGATTCAGCGCTGGAAGCGGCGACGGCCCTCCAAGACGCGGGAGCGGCCGTGACCGTGAGTTATCGCGGCGATGCGTTCACCCGGGCGAAGTCCGAAAATCTGGAAGCGGTGCACACCAGTGGCGCGGACATCGTTTTCAAATCCCAGGTCGCTCAGATTGATGCCGATACGGTCACGCTGCGGACCAGCGACGGCGAAAAGGTTTACGAAAACGACGCGGTGTTTTCGATGATTGGGCGCGAACCGCCGTTGGACTTTTTCCGCCGCAGTGGCATCCCGATTCAAGGGGAGACCAAGTTCTTCGGTTGGCTAGGCGTGGCGGCCCTCGTGCTGTTTTGTATTTTTGTTTATTCGTGGAAAGGGGGAGGGCCGACCGAGAGCTGGATCAATCCGTCGAACTGGGCGTCGTCGCTGGGGGCGCAGTGGGATGATCGCACCACGATTCTCGGCACGATCGCGGTGTCGATGAACTCGCGGTCATTCTATTACACCAGCCTCTACAGCATGTGTATTTTGGTGTTTGGCATTGATCGCATGCGTCGAAAACGCACGCCGTACATAAAGCGACAGACCACGGTGCTGATGATGGTGCAATGGCTCCCGTTGTTTATCCTGCCGGAGATCGTGCTGCCGTGGATGGGCTATAACGGAATCTTCTCCAGCGGATTGGGCTCTGTCGTAGCGAACGGCCTTTTCGAGCCTTATATTCCCTACGATGAATACCTCGCTGGGATGTGGCGCGACGGCGAACACCCGCGGGCCTACTGGCGGGCTTATGGGTTCATTTTGGCGTGGCCGTTGAATGTCTACAACGTCTTCACCGGGGCACCCCATTGGTGGTGGTTGGTGATCGGTTTTCTGCAAACTTTCGTGCTGATCCCGTGGATGATTTACCGCTGGGGCAAAGGCGCGTATTGCGGCTGGATTTGCTCCTGTGGGGCGCTCGCCGAAACGATGGGCGATCGTCATCGCCACAAGATGCCCCACGGTCCGATTTGGAATCGGGTCAACGTGATCGGGCAGGTGTTCCTGGCGGCCGCGTTTGCGCTGCTGGCGTTGCGGATTGTCGGCTGGGTGACGCCGTGGGCGTGGCCGGACCAGACGTTCGATTTGTTGCTCGAAGGCAAGGCGGCGGATGGCACGAAAGCGACGGCTTGGTTCCTCAGTTACAAGTGGGTGGTCGACATCCTTTTCGGCGGTGTCCTCGGGGTGGGATTCTATTTCAAATATTCAGGCCGCGTGTGGTGTCGGTTCGCTTGTCCGTTAGCCGCGCTGATGCACATCTACGCGCGGTTCACGCGATTCCGGATCTTCGCCGATAAGAAGAAATGCATCTCCTGCAATGTGTGCACCTCGGTCTGCCACCAAGGGATCGACGTCATGGCGTTTGCCAATCGCGGGGCTCCCATGGAAGACCCCCAGTGCGTGCGATGCTCGGCCTGCGTGCAGAGTTGCCCGACAGGAGTGCTGAGTTTTGGCCGCCTCTTGGCGGATGGCCAACCGTTGTTCGACGATCTGCCCGCCTCGCCGGTGCAGATGAAAGAACAGGCCATTGCCATCAAGTCATAGCCGGATGCGCTGGGGAGTTTTGATCGCCGCAATTCTCCAGAGCAAAGAGATCCCGTAAATCGCGCTTAGGCCGATCGCGAAGCTTGTCGCGGTCTCGCTGAACTACTCCTGAACCGGCGGATTCGAAGTCCCCGCGTCCGGGAAGATTTGGATTTCCTTCATTACAATTCCTTTGTCCGAGTGGCCGAAAAGGAAGTGCCTCAGGCCTCGTTTTGGCCGAGATCTTCGACGTGACGGGGCGGTAATGGTTTGATGATTTGGCGAGGTTTCCTCCAACGAGATTGAGTGCGTGCTAGCGGCCGATCCTCCTGATGGAATCCACTAAATCCGCGCCTAAAGAACCGACAAAGTTCGGCACCTTTGACGGGTTGTTTGGGCCGAATGGCCTGACGATTCTCGGCGTCATCATGTTCCTGCGGACCGGCTGGGTCGTGGGGCAAGCGGGGCTCAAGGATGCGCTGATCATTCTCTTGGTCCGAGGACGGGCGGGTCGAAATCGAGCGCGCGATGCAAGAGATGGTGCGCAAAACCCGCTTCGAGGCGGAGATCGATATTGTAGTGGCGAAGGGTCCACCGCTGGAAGTGATCGCGCGGGAGTCCGAGAAGTCGGCCTTGTGTTTGGTCGGGGTTAATTTGGATACGACCAACGCGGAGACCAATCCGGTGGCTGACCTCAAACCGTTGATTGCGGCGTTGAAGGGCGAAGTGGTATTGGCGAAGCGTTGGTGGGATTTACACGCGCATGAAAATCAGTAATCGTCGGAATTTCCGCGCTTGTGAGCCGGCCTGCGTTGGGGGGAAACTCATCGAGCAATGCGCGTATTAATCACAGCGGGACCTACCCGCGAACATCTGGATCCGGTGCGTTATTTAACCAACGGATCGAGTGGGAAAATGGGTTATGCCTTGGCCGCGGCAGCCCTCAAGCGCGGTTGGGACGTGGAGTTGGTGACTGGGCCGGTGAGCCTCGCACCGCCCGTCGGAGCGACGGTGCAGCACGTCATATCTGCCCAGGAAATGTATGAGGCCTGCGCGGAACGATTCGAGGCCTGCGATGTATTTGTCGCAGTGGCGGCGGTAGCCGATTTCCGGCCAAAGTATCGCGCTGATCAGAAACAGACGAAGCGGGAGACGGACTCTACTTTGGAACTTGAACCGACGGTTGATATTCTGAGAGAGCTCGGTCGCCGGCGTCGGCCCAACCAAATCATGGTCGGGTTCGCCGCGGAGACGCATGACCTTGAGACAAAAGCGCCCGCGAAACTCCTCGCAAAAGGTTGCGACTGGATCGTGGCCAATGATGTGAGTGCCCCCGGGGTCGGCATGGAGGCCGATACCAATGCGGTGACCCTCTGGAACCGATCCGGGCAGGTCGGCGGGAAAGCGGTCGCACCGAAAGCGGAGATCGCCGAGTGGCTGTGGACGCGGCTGATGGACGATCAATTGTAGACGCCTAATTCGGCCTTGGATTGATCAAGCGGGCTGATCAATCTGGCGCGCGAATGAAGCTGCGCCCCCCTCACCGCGATGATTGGATCTATGTTGCTCCGATTCTATGCATGGGATTCGCGCTGTGGCTGGGAGGCCAAGAGTGGACGAAGCGGCTGGAATGGAAAACGCTGGACTGGCGTACCCAGTATCGGGCCGAGGCTGGCCAACCCTCGCCGGATGAGCGCGTCTTGATTATCGGGATCGGTGATCGTTCGACGACCAACATTGAGCCGTGGCCCTTTCGGCGAGCCTACCACGCGCAATTGCAGCGACTGATCGAGCCGGAGCGGCCGGCGGTGCTGGTTTGGGATATTATTTATGGGAATCGAATCGATTTCCAAGGAACGCCATTGGACGCGGTCTCGGACAACGATTTTGCGGCGACCACGACTTTTTTGACCGAGCAGGGTATCCCGACCGTATTCGCGGCAGTGACCGGCGCGGCGCCGACCGGGGATAGTTTGGATACCCTCGGCGCGACGCAGCCCATCACGCGCGTGATCGGAGAACGGGAGAATATTTACGGTGATGGGTATGTGGAAATGCCGTTCCCGGGACTGCGGCGAACCGGTTTTATGGGATCGGTGGATGCGCCGCGGGGAGAGGGTGGAATCGTGCGGCGGATGCCGATGGTCATTCGAGTCGCTGACGTGATCTTGCCCTCGCTGGCGTTGCAGACGGCCATGCGTTATTGGGAACTGAGCGGCGACGATATCGAAGTGATATTGGGCGATGCCATCGTGCTGGGCGGCCAGGGCGGCGGGCGACGAATTCCGATCGATGATCAGGGCATGCTTCTGATCAACTACCGTTACGAACCGATGCAGCCCGGCCAAGCGTTGGGCCGGGAGCTGCCCACGGTAGAGTATTTTGATCTGCTGATTGATCTGCACCAGAAGCACGTCGTCAAAGCGACCGATGCCCGGGATCCGGTGCCGATTAAGGATCGGATCTTACTGGTGGGCGAATTTGCGACGGACAGCGGACCGACGCCTCGCAGTGATAATAGCCCGCTAGTTTACCTGCACGCCAATGTGCTGAACAACATCCTGCAATCGGACTACGTCCAGACGGTGCCGGCGGGCTGGGTTTGGAGCGTCGCTCTCGCGCTGGGCGCGCTGGGCGCATTGGTCGTGCGCCGGTTCCCGGTTTGGATGGCATTGGGGTATTCGATTGGGGTGATGGGAGCCTATATCGGGTCGGCGCAATGGGCCTGGGCATCGGGTAATTGGTGGCTGCCGATCGTCGCCCCGGTATCTGGATTCCTGTTACTGCAATTTGTGCTGATCGCGCATCGCGTTCTAACCGAGCAGCGCGCCAAGGCGGAGCTCCGCGGCATGTTCGGTTCCTACCTCTCGCCGCTGGTGGTCCAGCAAATGGTCGAGGCGGAAACCACCCCAGAGTTGGGCGGAGTGACGGAGGAAATCACGGCCTACTTTTCGGACATTCAAGGCTTCTCGGCCTTTTCGGAAAAACTATCGGCCGCCCAACTAGTGGAGTTGCTCAATGAATACCTTACCGCCTGCACCGATATCGTGCAGGAGGAGCGCGGTACGCTCGATAAATACATCGGTGATGCCGTGGTCGCGATGTATGGTGCCCCGCTTAAATTGGAGGATCACGCTTATCGAGCCTGCGCCTCAGCTTTGCGCGTGCAGGAGAAGCAAGCAAAGCTCCGCCAGAAGTGGATGAGCGAAGGCCCCAAGTGGCCTGAGCTGGTGCACGCGATGCGCACGCGGATCGGTTTGAACACGGGGCCGTGCATGATTGGCAACATGGGGAGCCGGTCCCGTTTCAGCTACACGATGATGGGTGATGACGTGAACTTGGCCGCGCGCATGGAGAGTGGGGCCCAGGCCTGGGGAGTTTACACGATGGTTTCGGAGACCACCCGAATCGCCTGTGAAGTCGGGGAGAGGTGCCCGATGCTTTTTCGGGCCTTGGGTAAAATTCAGGTAAAAGGCCGCAGCCGGCCGGTGCCGATCCATGAACTGGTGGGTTGGCGCGATGAGATCGGCGATGAGGTAGTGGCCGGTTTGGCCGAGTTTGAACGAGGTCTGGCCTGCTACCGGGAGCGGAGGTGGGACGAGGCGCTGGGTTACTTTGAAAAGTCCGACCGCGTAGAACCTTATCAACCCGAACGAGATAAGGGCATTTCCACCAATCCTTCCCGGGTCTACCAGCGCATTGTCCGTGATCTGGCGACCCGCGAGTTGCCCGCCGACTGGGACGGAATTTATACCATGCCGTCGAAGTAGGCGCGGAATTGGCGGAAAATCTGCTGAGCCCAACTAGATCTGGATTCTTGCCTGAAACCAAAATGCAATTCAGTTGTTTTCCCTGCGGCGGGAATACCAAGCCGTCAAAACCACCCATCTTATGAAAAATCGCACATTTCTGACGGTCGCTCTATTTGCGCTGCTGTCTCCTATGCTGAGCGCTCAACAGGCAACGATCGCCCGCTTGTCCGGGGCTGAGACGGTCACCGTCATCTTGCCGTCCGATGAAGAGGTCTCGCTTGGAGTGGGCGCCGAGGTCCCGGTGGGCTCTTGGGTAGAAGTTCCCGCCGGCAGCAAGCTCTTCCTCCGGACATTCCAAGGCACGGTCAGTGTTTTCAGTGCAGGATCGATTTTTGAAGTGACCCAAGTGGAAACCGTCGAAGAAAAGGAAACCACCCGACTCACGCTGCAAAGTGGAGACATGGTGGCTAACTTAGATCCCAACAAACGCGACGTAAACGATTACGGTGTCGTGACGCCCAAGGGAGTCGCCGCCGCGCGGGGCACGAATTATACCGTCAGCGTCAATGGTCAAGATGTGGTCGTCACCGTGGTGGCAGGTGAGGTGACGATAAACATCCCGGATGTGGGACTGGTCAACCTAGCGACGGGCCAAGTGACCACCGGCACGGGCGGC
>Ga0075118_10000172_pt1 | contig 64931 bp, 45 predicted proteins | sample AntAceMetag02UKE_FD_69794 | JGI IMG/M metagenome (GOLD analysis project Ga0075118, IMG submission 69794) | Saline lake microbial communities from Ace Lake, Antarctica - Antarctic Ace Lake Metagenome 02UKE | ecosystem: Environmental > Aquatic > Non-marine Saline and Alkaline > Saline | place...
CCTTACTGTTTGACATTTATTAAGTGCTGGGGCCGTGCAAGTTAAAGAAGCCAAAGTGGAATTATATCAAACAGTAAGGATTGACCCTTTTGGCCGACTTCCAGTGATCCGGCTTCGTCCCTGACGTGGGTGGGCGCTACAGGGACCGGGAAGCGTCAGCCCTTCGTGATGAAGGTCGAGTCCACGTGGACGAGTCCTCACAACGGGGCGGAGTACCCGGCTAAAGTGCGAGTGAGCACGACGGATCCGGAAACGGGCGAATCGGTGGACCTCTTAATCGAGCCGCTGGTGGAGGATCAAGAGCTGACCGGAGAATTGGCAGGGATTGCGTATTGGGAGGGGGCCTGCGAAGTGAAAACCGAAGCCGGGGTGGTTATTGGCCAAGCCTACATGGAGCTCACGGGTTACGCCAAAGACCTCGAACTTTAGGCCGGCGTTCCGTGGCGGGCGATATCGTCTAGGTAAACAATCCAAAGCTTTCCTCCGACTGGCAGGATTGGTGAACCGTTGCTCTCTTAAATCGTCCGCTCGGGTGATAGAATGGTTGACCCAACCGGATCAGAGTAAGCGCGGATATTCTCGGCAGAAAGCAAATGATGAAGAAGGGCGATTCTCGCTCCATTTCATTCCGCAGTTCCCGAGGTCCTCGCTTCCGCTAGTTGCTTTGGTCATTGGACTTATTCTCACGGACTGGCGTCGATCCATTCAGGACTGTCCCAGAGGGTCTATTTTGCGTCTCGTGAATAATGTAGAGATTAAGTTTGGATCGATATCTCTGGAGACTCGCTACTTGCACCATGCCCGGGCCGAAAATGATTTATGGCGCTGCATTTTCTTGCACGAGCCCCTAAACCAAGAATCCCCCGCAACCGGTTGGTTACGAGGGATTAAATTGGGTGCAGGGCTTGGATTTGAACCAAGGACCTTCAGGTTATGAGCCTGACGAGCTACCAGACTGCTCCACCCTGCATCAAGGGAAGGCAGAGAAATGAATTTGTGAGAGGTTCTGTCAATAGACTTTTTAAATATTCCTAAATCTGCTCTTGCCTCAGGGGGGGGGGGTCTCTGTCTTCGGCAACTCTTCTCTCGGAAGGAGACGTTCGTTTCAACTCACACAATAACCATTAGTTCGATCGCAAGGCGGCCCGCTGGCCGACCTGTGTAGCGAAATACATAGATCACCCTCAATATGAGCAATATCACCACTACGGTCCGCGACCTCCTCGACGCTGGTGTCCATTTCGGACACCAAACTAAACGTTGGAATCCCCGGTCCAAGCCATTCGTTTTCGATCACCGCCAAGGCGTTACGATCATCGATCTCGGCAAAACTTTCGTTAACCTCGTGAAGGCTTGCGATTACTTGACCGACATGGTCGCCAATGGCGGCAATGTGCTCTTCGTCGGCACTAAACGCCAAGCGCAGGAGATCGTCCGTGAAGCAGCTGGCGCGACTAACATGCCTTTCTGTGTCGATCGTTGGCTCGGCGGCACTTTGACCAACTTTGCGACGGTCAAGCGCTCCATTGCCAAGTACAAGAAGTATCAGGCGATGGATCTATCGGGCGAGCTTTCCAAGCTCGGCGGTAAAGAGCAGGCAGCCATCAAACGTGAGATGGTGCGCATGCAGAAGAATTTCGCTGGCATCGCGGAAATGGATGATTTGCCGAAGGCAATGTTCATCGTTGATGTCTCCCACGAGGACATTGCGGTCGCCGAAGGCGTGCGGTGCAAAATCCCAACCATTGGTTTGGTCGACACCAATTCTGACCCGACTGGTGTCACTTACCCGATTCCGGGCAACGATGATGCGGTCAAATCGATCCGGGTGATTCTCGATGCGATTGTAGAAGCCGTGCAGGATGGACTCGGACAACGCGACGCTCGTCGTATTGCCCGTGGTCAAGCTGACCTCAAGGCCGCTGCTACCGCCGCCGTCGCAGCTGCGACGGGGGCGGACAAGGAAGCCCCTGCGGGCGGAGCTGCTGAAGTGGCTGCCGTGCCGGCTACGGAAGGTTCCGACGAGATCGTGATCCCGAAGGCCGCCCAGCGTAAGAAAATCGCTGCGCCGAAGGACGGAGATACCGCCGTTGAAGCCGCACCTGCCGTTTCTGAAGTGGCTCCGGAGCCATCTCCGGTCGCTCCTCCTGCCCCAGCTCCGGATGAGGTCACACCCGAGCCCGCGCCTACTCCTCCCGCGCCGAAGGCCGCTCCAGCCGAAGAACCAGCAGCTCCAGAGGCACCTGCCGCTGATGAGAAGAAGACTGATTAATTTCTCAAAGGGATTAACGAAATGCGCGGCGTTGAACCGTCGGGTGTTTCGTGAAAACCCAGCAAAACCGACAGATTAATTTTAAAAATAATGAGCACTACGATTTCTGCCACGATGGTAAACGACCTGCGCCGCGTCACCGGTGCCGGCCTCATGAAATGTAAAAAAGCCCTCGTCGAGACGGATGGCAACGTTGAGGAAGCGACCACACTGCTGCGTAAGCAGGGTGAAGCTTCTGCAGCGAAGAAATCCGATCGCGATGCGAAGGAAGGGATTATCCAAAGCTACATCCACTTGGGTGGAAAAGTAGGCGTTTTGATCGAGGTGAATTGCGAAACCGATTTCGTGGCTCGCAACGACGACTTTAAAGCCTTTGTGGGCGACCTTTGTCTTCACATTGCTGCCGCGGCCCCAACCGCCGTCAATCGTGACGAGGTTTCAGCTGACTTGGTCGAGAAAGAGCGAGAAATCGCCACTGCTCAAGCCGCGGGTAAGCCTCCGGTTGCCGTGCAGAAGATCGTCGAAGGCAAGCTGGAGAAATTCTTTGCGCAAAGTGTGCTGATGGATCAGCCATTCGTGAAGAACCCGGATCAAACGATCCGCGAGCTCGTTACTTTGACGATCCAGAAGACCGGTGAGAATATTCAGATCCGCCGCTTCACGCGTTACCAGTTGGGCGCTTAAGTGAACGATTTCTCCGAGTTGAGTTAATTTTCGAAACGCCTCCCGCTTGGGGGGCGTTTTTTTTTCGATGGCTCGCGGCCGTATTCCTCAAGTCGAGATACCGTTGCGCCCTGCAGTGAGATGGAATCATCTTCCAGCAAATGAAAGTCACACGGGGTCAAATACTATCAAGAGGACTGAGCAATCGGTGTCCGAACTGCGCCGGCAAAACGCTCTTCAAACCAGACAAGGTTTTTGAACTCAATAAAGCTTGTCCGAAGTGTGGACTGGAGATCGAGCGGGACGAAGGTTTCTTCCTCGGCTCCATGTCACTCAACTATGGCGTGACGATTGTTTTCTTTCTCATTCCAGTGGTCCTGATGTATCTGGTGGGGTGGCTATCAGGGATGGCCGCGAGTATTGTTGCTGGAGCGGGGGCACTCGGCGTGCCGATTCTGTTTTATCGGGCTTCTCGGAGTTGGTGGCTGGCTAATTATTTCGTGTTTTTGCCGCACCAGCTACCGGCGAATCAACGTGAGTTGAAGGAAGGTGAAGATTCTAACACGTAGTCCATTGCGCAAGGACTGGAGTTCTGGAGGAAGCGTTTAGGCGACTAAGCGCCAGGGGACCGGGAGCAAGTTGCCGGCGCTGAGGATCGCGGGCGCAAAAAAACCGGACGTGAAGCACGCGCCCGGTTTTTTGAGAAAGTGGGGGTTCGGGCGCGAGGCCCGTTTCACCTCTCGATGAGTTACCCCTTGGGGAATTTGGTCCAGCGGGCTCCTTTTTTGGAGCTCTTTACAACGGTTTCGATGAAGTGCATTCCGGCGATGCCGTCGTCCACGGTCGGGAAGTCGTAACCTTTCTTCGGCACTTTACGACCGGCGACAGCGTCGGCGATCGCGATGGCGGCGGAGCCATAGATATTAGCAAACGCTTCGATGAAGCCCTCAGGGTGAGCGAATGGCGTGCGGGTCGCTCCCTGAGCGGCGGCACTTAAATAACTGTTACCCCGGCGATGCGTGACGGGGGGGGCGTCGGCACACTTGAAGGTGAGCTCGTTAGGGTTCTCTTGATGCCACTCGAGGCTGCCTTTGGTGCCGTAGACGCGGATGTTGAGATTATTCTCGTCGCCGTTGGAAATTTGGGAGGCGTAGATGATCCCCTTGGCTCCACCAGTAAAACGAACGAGACAGTTGCCGTCGTCGTCGAGGACGCGTCCAGGAATGAAGGTGGTGAGCTCCGCGCAAATTTCGTCGATTTCGAGTCCGGTGATATAGCGAGCGAGGTTGTGGGCGTGAGTGCCGATATCGCCCATGCAATTGGACACGCCGGAAACGGACGGATCCATGCGCCAGTTGGAAATCGCGCTTTCACTGGCTTCGTTGAGCGCGGTGATGGCGTAGCCCTGCGGGTATTCGGCGACGATCTTGAGAATCTTACCGAGCTTGCCTTGGGCGACCCATTCACGGGCCTCTTTAACCATGGGGTAACCGGTGTAATTGTGCGTGAGCACGAAAATCTTACCGGATTGCTCGACGATTTTTTTGAGCGCTTTGCCTTCCTTGGCGGTGAAGCAGAGCGGCTTGTCGCAGATGACGTGGATGCCCGCTTCCAGGAAGGTCTTGGCGACGGCAAAGTGGGTGTTGTTGCGCGTGACGATTGAAACGAAATCGATGCGTTGATCCTCGGGGAGGGCGGCTTCAGTGGCGGCCATTGCGGCGTAGCTGCCGTAGACGCGGGAGTCATCGAGGTAGAAGTCTTTGCCCGAGAGTTTTGATTTCTTGGGATCGGACGAGAAGCAACCGGCCACGAGTTCGATCTGACCGTCGAGGTTGGCTGCCATGCGGTGAACGGAGCCGATGAATGCGCCACGGCCACCGCCGACCATGCCCATGCGGAGTTTACGATGTAGTTTCATAATTGGAGGAGAGTCAGGGGTGTTTTCTTAACCACGAGTGGACACGACGGAACGCGTGAGCGTCGAGATGGTGAGATGGAGGATCGTGCCCCGTGGGGGTGATGAAGTGGGTGCCTAGAGTGGGCGATTGAAGAATAAAGGCTTCGTACTACCGACGACGCACTGAGGTTCTTTCTTGGGGCTGAGAAACAGGGGTGTCGGGCGTAAAGCCCGACCCACATTCGGAAATGCGGGATCGGGCTCGTTTTTTAAAGGGCGACAGGGGCGCCGCTGGCAGCTGAGGCGTAGGCGGCGTCGATGACCTGCATAAGCTTGAGGGCTTCGGCCGGAGTGTTGAGAGGAGTCTCTTCGCCTTCAAGGGTCTTCACGAAGTTCGCGGCGGAGCGTTCACGGCCCATGGTCTCATCGAGGGAAACCTTGATGTCGCGATTTACGTGAAGGCCGTTTTCAACGGTGAAGAGCTTGCAAGTGTCCTCGGCAGTTTCATCGAGGCCATCGATACCGAAGAGTCGACGCACCATGCCGCCGCCTTTGGATCCTTGGAAGATGGCGGAACACTCTTCGCGTTCGTTCATCTCGGCCCAAGAGATTTGGAAAGCGAGAGACTGGCCGGTTTTGAAGGTGATGAAGCCGTGGGCAGCTGCTTCGACATCCATGACGCCCTTGGCGTTGTCGGGGATGCCCCAGGGGCCTTTGAAGGCTTTGTTATCGATGTGATCGTGGTAGGTGCGAGCGAGCACGTGGGCCGGTTCAGGATAGCCCATGAAGTGCATGCCGAGATCGATCATGTGGAGGAGATCGATCAGAGGACCTCCACCGGAGAGGGCTTTGTTGGTGAACCAGCCACCGAATCCGGGAATGCCGGCGCGGCGCACCCACTTGGCTTGGCAGCTGTTGATCGTGCCGATGGAGCCGTCGTTCACGTAGCCGCGCATGGCGTAGCTTTCGGGGCGAGCGCGGTTATTGAAGTTGAACATCAAGGTGCAGCCCGTTTCTTCGGCGACGGCCTTGAGTTCGGCCATTTCCGCGGCGTTGATGGCGGGTGGTTTTTCGCAGAAAACATGCTTCCCGGCCTGCATCGCTTGGATGGCGAGGGGGGCGTGGAACTTGTTGGGCACGATGATGGAAACGCCGTCGAGGTCGGGGAGGGAGCTCAGCATTTCGGCGACATCGCCGAAGGATTTTTCGATACCGTGTTTGGTGGCGGTGGCGGCGGCGGCGGCGGCGTTGACGTCAGCGATGGCGATGACTTCGGCTCCGGCTTGGCGGAATCCGGCGATGTGGTAGCCGGCCATTCCGCCGGCGCCAATGATGGCTAATTTTTTCATTTTTAAGAAGGGTCGTTAAATGGGAGCTCGTAAACCGGTGAGGCAATGAACGTCGGACGGAGATGTCCGCGTCTCTCTACCCGCGGTGGGCTGCCTGAGCTTACTGATTTTCTTTGTCGAAGGCGGCGTCGAACGCGACGTCGCTCTTACTGAAGTCGATGGCGTGGCAATAAGCGGCCGATTCGGTGCCACCTTGCACGCGGTCCATGCGAATGTCTTCCCACTCGACCGAAAGCGGTCCGGTATAGCCGACATCATTGAGGGCGACGATGATCTCTTCAAAGTTGATGTCACCACGGCCGACGGAGCGGAAATCCCAGAAGCGGCGAGGGTCGCCGAAGCCGGTGTGGCCACCGAAGACGCCCACGTCACCATTGCCGTGATCCCACCACACGTCTTTCATGTGGACGTGGTTGATCCGATCGCCGAACTCACGGATGAACTTCACGTAGTCGACGCCTTGATACCCGAGGTGGGATGGGTCGTAGTTGAAGCCAAAGCGCGGGTGGTTCTTCAGGGCATCGAGGGCTTGGCGAGCGGAGGCGATATCGAACGCGATTTCGGTCGGATGAACCTCGAGACCAAAGTTCACATTCACCTTGTCGAAGGCGTCCATGATGGGGCCGAAGCGTTGGGCGAAATCGTCGAAGCCAGCCTGCCAGTATGCCATGGTGGTGGGAGGGAAGGCGTAGAGGGAGTGCCAGATTGATGAGCCGGTGAAGCCGTTGACTGTGAAGGCGGCACCCTTCGTGGCACCGGGTTTCGCGTCGAAAAATTTACGCGCGACTTTGGCGGTTTTGATCAGTTGCTTGGCCGCGCGGCGGCGAACGCCTTCTGGTTTGCCGTCACCCCAGACGGCGGGAGAGAGGATCGCTTGGTGGCGTTCGTCGATGTTGTCGCAAATTGCCTGGCCCACGAGGTGATTGGAAACGGAGAAACAAGTCAGACCGTTATCGGCGAGGAGTTCCCACTTCTCTTTGATCGCTTTCGCGGTGCCCATGCTATCGACATCGAAGTGATCGCCCCAGCAGGCGAGTTCGAGTCCATCGTAGCCCATGCTTTTGGCGAGGGGGGCGAGTTCTGCGAGAGGGAGATCGGCCCATTGGCCGGTGAATAAGGTGACAGGTCTAGACATGTTGAGGGTGGGTTAAGGTCGAGGGTTGAAGAAAGCTAAGATTCGCAATCGGGAGCGAATGGAGATCGGGGTGAGACCGTTGGGTTGAAACGGGTAGGGAATTCTTTTTTGGGAAAACGGGGCGGGCAACTCCGAAAAAGGAGGAAGGGCGTCGGGATGCCAGGTTGGTTGGTGAACGGTCGTTTCTAATACAGCCAATAGCGGCGGGTCTGTTGCTGGTAAACGAGGGCCTGCTCCTTCCATTTCGCGAACCAGGCCCGAATATCGACCTTGGCTCCGTCGCGAGCCAATGCGTCGAAAAACGCCTCACTGCCGGTATGGACAATGAATCCACGGCCTTTGCCGGAGTTGGCGGCCTCGGCGAACGGATTTTCACCGTCGTAGCGACAGGCGAGATGCATGAGGTGGAAGTTAAGTTCGGTCGGATTCCACGCCGCCCAGTCGGTGATTTCGAGGTAGAGCCCCCACGCGGGTTTGCCGTTGATGCCGGTGACGTTGACGCGGCGGTAGTCGAGGCCGGGGAGATTGAGGGCCCGAAGTTCTTGTTCCAGTTTGAGGTTGGGAATCTTCGGGTGGGAGATGCCGCGGAACAGGTAGTCTTTGCCGATGCCGTGGCTGAAGCCGCCGAGGTAGGTGCCGAGACCAGTCATCGGGTAGCCGACGGCGGAGGCGAAATCGGGAATCGCGGGAGAGGTGGGCACCCATTTGAGCCCGGTTTCGGGCCAGCGCATGGCGCGATTCCAGCCGCGCATGGAGATCACGGTGAGTTTACCGCGTTCGCGGATTTCGTCGGAGATATCGAAGACGCGAGGGATACGGAGCACCCCGGGGGCGTAGCGGGCGAGACGAGCGATCTCGCCGATAGTGAGTCCGTGAACATAGGGCGCACGGAAGGCGCCGACATAACTCTTCCACTGGGCATCGAGGGGGGGGCCATCGACTTTCAGTCCGCCGAGTGGGTTTGGACGGTCAAGCACGACCACCTCGACGTTACTTTCGAAGCAGGACGCCATGCTGTAGAGCATGCTGCTGACGTAAGTGTAACTGCGGGTGCCGATGTCTTGCAGGTCGATCACCAGGGTATCGATCCCCTTGAGCATATCGGAGGTCGGGCGCCGGTTTTCGTTATAAAGGGAGTAGACGGGGAGACCGGTGCGATCGTCGGTGCGGTTGGCCACGTAGATTTCGGCTTTTTCGTTACCGTAAATACCGTGTTCCGGGCCGAAGAGGGCGACTAGATTGACTTGAGGAGCTTCGAACAGGACGTCGACGGTGCTTTGGCCGCGGCGATTTACCCCGGCAGGGTGCGTCAGAAGTCCGACCCTTTTGCCCCGGAGGGCCTGAAACCCGTCGGCCTCGAGGACGTCGATCCCCAGCATGATGGGGTTGATGCGCGAAGGTTGCGGGGAGCGGGCGGTGCCCGGTTCTCCGCGCGGACTGGCCTGGGCAAGAAGTGGGCCGCGGTGGTTGCCGGTATCGGTCACGTTGGGACCTTTGGTCGATCCGGCGGCGCAGCCCAAGATTCCGGCAAGAATCAGGCAAGATAACGTGAATAACGATAAGCGAGAGCGGGAGAAGGGGCGGCCGATCATGGGTCTCAGCTACTCTGGAGGAGTGAAGGGAGGCGTCGAGTCGGAATGACGTTTTCGTTCTTCAACTTTCGCGTGATGGGCCGCGGCGCGGGCCGCACCGAAGCGCCAAATTTGGTCAAAGATCAATCCCAGGAATCCGCCGGCGATGATTCCGCCGATCACGAGGGAATTTACGGTGGTCCCCAAACGCTGGGTCCACGCGAGTTCTCGCGGGGCCGTTTTATCGTCCGCTAGCTCTGGTTCAGAGTTCTCTAGGGTGATGAGCGATTCCACGGGTTCAACCTCGCTACTCACGCCAAAGCCAGATGCTTCGATTACGGCTTGGCCCAGCTGATAGGTGCCGTAGTAGATGGGGGCGGCGGTAAATGGGTTGGTGATGAATTGGAGACCGATTAGCAGCATTACGTTGCTGCGCAGCAGGAGCGCGAGGAGAAAGGCAGCCAGCGTTTGCACGCCCATAATGGGCAGCAGGGCCACAATCGCACCGGCGTAGAGTGATGGGCGGACGTTTTCGGTGCGGAACGACCATAGGTAGGCGCGCTGGCGGGCAATATCGGCGAATCTTCCGACGACGGGGTAGCGATGAAAACGGGCTTTGCGGGGGAGGAAACGCAGCATCCACTTCGCTCGACGGATGCGAGCGAATCGGCGTTTTTTGTGTTCTGGATGATCGTTGTTTTCCACCGCGCGTTGGAGAGTTGGTCAACGTGCGCGGGCCCGGAAGCGGGCGCAAATGGAATCATGAGAATCGAACATGACTTACCGAAACAGATCCCCGGCTAGTAGTTTTCGATGGTGTCGAATTTGGAAACGGCTACAGAGCCACAAAAAGAACTGGGCCGTGGTGAAGGCGTCGCCGCTCGCGGTATGACGACCCATGATGGGCAGATTCGCGTACGAGCAGACTTCTTCGAGCGAGGGCGGGCGTTGATTGACGTAGCCCGTTTTGTGAAACGCGTCGATTTGGCGTCCAGCTAACGCAGCGGTATCCAATAGGGGGTTACGGAGCTTGGTTTGGTGGTGTTGCGCGAGGGCCTCGTTAATCATGATCACATCGAAGCCGATATGATGACCGACAATTACATTACCGGTGAGGACCTCGAGTAGTTCTGCCAGAACCTGTGATTCGGGCATGCCGGCGGAAGATTCTGCAGGTGCGATTCCATGGATTTTTACGGCTTCATTGCTGGGCGCGTCGGCTTGCTGCACGAGCCAAGTGCGACGGCCGGCGACGTCGATATTCCCCTCGCGCACGGGAACGAGCCCGATACTCAGGAGCCGATCTTGGCCCGGAAGAAAGCCGGTGGTTTCGGCGTCGAGTGCGATGAAGTTAATGTCGGTCCAGAGGCGTTTGCGGTCGATGCGCCGCGGGGTGTCGCGACGGTAGTTGGCGACGAGGGGAGAGGGGGGGCGTCGGAACCAATTAAACATCAGAGCGACTCCAAACGGTAAGCCAGGCGCACGTGATTTTGCACGAGCCGCACGACGTCGAAGGCATGAGCGAGGCGGGCTTTTTCGAGCTTGGTCATGCGCGAAGGATCGACGAAGCGACCGGAATCTTGACGGGCGATGGCGGTATTGAGTCGAAGCGTGAGTAACACGTCGTAGGCTTCGCGAGAGACCTTGGCCAGTTCGGCTAAGGCAGGCACATTGCGGCGCAAATCCTCCCATCGACCGCCGGTCGAGTAGCGGCGGGTCTGGCCGTTTTTGAGGGCGAGTAATCGAGCGGCATCGCGGAGCGGGGCGATGGCGCGCCCTTTGAGGTCGAATTCACCGGCGCGGTCGCCTTTGCGTTCCACGACAAATTTGCCCCAGAAGTTGAGCGGAGGCGGGGTTTCGATGACGAGTTCGGCGAGGCGACGCTGGAGCCAATTGTTGCTGCGGACGGATTCAATGACGGCTTGGCGAAGTGGGCGGCATGCGGCGGGATCTCCGGCGACGAATCGGAGGTCGTAGAGCACAATGCCGCGGAAAAGGGAATCGGGTTCGGTGCTTTGGGCGATGCGTTCGATCTCGGCCAGCCATTCGGCGGAGGTTTGGCACCAGCGAGGGTTGGACGCCATCACGCCGCCCTGGCAACGGGAGAAACCGCACTCCACCATCGAGTTGACGACCCGTTTGGTGAGTTGCAGAAAGACGGCGCGGTTGGCCTCGTCGGTTTGCTCGTTTAGGCCGCTCTCGAAGACGAGCGCGTTGTCCATATCGGTGCGCAAGGCTTGCTCCCGCCGACCGTCGCTGCCGACCGACATCCAAGCCCAGGATACGGCGGGCAGGGTGATGTTCTCGGCGGACAAGTCGGCCATCGCCATTTCGAGCAATCTTTTGATGAGTTCGTCGTAGAGTTCGGCACAGATTTGGCCGAGGAAAATGGCGGAGACACCGGCGTCGAGATAGCTCGCGGTAATGGCTTCGACCTCATCGCAGAGTTCGCGGAGGCGGGCGATCGTTTTGGCGTGGCGAAACTCGCGCAGCAGTCCGGCCGGGTGGTGCCCGGCTTGAGCGAGGAGGTCTTTGTTGGTGAAGACATCGAGGGCGGGCGACTGGGGCGTGCCGTCCTCGGTCACACAAACTTGGCCGATCCGTTCGCGGAGCATCAGGAGAATTGCGGCCGTGGCGGAAGAGAGGGCTGATACCGTGATCACGGGACTGGCCATGATGGAGGAAGCGATCGCGGTTTTTGGCGTCTCATTGGCGACGACGTGTTTGACGATCGCACTTTGGGTGACGATCCCGAGGGGGTGGCGAGCGTCGTCGACGACCAAAACCGAGGGCACGCGGCGGGAGGCCATGATTTTGGCGACCTCGCCGATGGTGGCGGCGGGAGGGCAAGTGAGCAGCCGATCGAGGGAGCGAGGTTGGATGACTTTACCGCCGGCGAGATGGGCTTGGAGAATGTTCTTGGCGCGGCCGGAGACGGCTTGGCCGGTCGGCGACGGCATCGATTCGGTTTCGCCGCCGAGGCGGGTGGTCCAGAAGAGGTGGCGATTTACGTAGTGACGCGCGTCGTCGTGATTGGCGAGGAGACGCTCGATTTTGCGCCAGGGTAAACCGTAGAGAATAGTATCTTCGACGACGTTGGCGGTGGTGCGAGCGGGCTGGGCGCGAAGGAGCGGGGTGAGGCCGAGGAGATCGCCTTCGTCGCGCACGGCAACGAGTTCAGTTTGGCCATCGGTGTTGATCAGGTATTCAACGCGGCCCCGAACGAGCACGTAGAGCTGATTGCCAGGAGGGTCGCCTTGAGACCAGACTTTTTCGCCGGTCACGAGGACGCGGACTTTGGCTTTCTGAGCGAGATCGAGGATCGCCACTTCGGGCAACATCGAGAACGGTGGAAATTGCCGTAGGGTCGTCGCGATGCGATCGGGGATGAGATTGGTTTCGTCCATGGTTGGCGTGCTAGTCCCTTAAGTGTAGGAATAACGAGACGCCTAAGTCCCGACGAATCGACGAGGATTAATTGCGCAAGGGCTTCGCGGCGGACTTCGAACCTTGGTAGCGAAGCCCGGTAAACGCACCGGCGGCGAAATGAGGGTTGCGGCCGATAATTTCTTCCAAGTGCATGAATCGCCACAGCCCAAGTCCAACTGGATCGCGGGCGAAGACCAAGTCTCCCCCCACAAAGGCGCACGCATAGTTGATTATTTGTTCCGTCGGTTGTTCGAGGGCGAGCACATCGCCGTAGCGATAGGGACTTTCTACGGGTTTGAAATGAGTCGCAAACCAATCGTCGAATGCGTCAAGGTCCCCCAGTTTTTGGGGAGTGGTAGCGAAGTTAGCAGAGATGATGTAGCTCGCTGATTGGAGGTCGTGAGAGACATCACCGGGTTCGATATCGAACGACAGTCTGCGGGCGGAACTGGGCATGATGGAGATGAGCTCCACTCCGTCGCTCGTTTCGGATTCGAGCAGCGCTTCGAGCATCGGCTGCGCGAAGGGGTTTTGGTGATTACTGGTCCAGTAGGCAAGCGTCTCTGAAATGGACTTGGCGGTGCGCAGCTTCAGCCGGGGGAGAACGGTGGTCACGGTGGATTGGATTTCGAGGAAGCGTCGTAGCATTTCGGGGTCGGGAAACTCCTCAGCCAGCACCGAAAAGTCGCTGAGCGCTTGTCCGCCACCGAAGGGGTAACACAGGTCGCGAGCACGCTGCAAGAATGGGGGCGGAATCCCCGCGGCGGCCAAGCGGTGCCAGACGGATTCGTGGGCGAAGACCAGTGGCCACAGTTCGGGCTTGTTGCCGGACCATCGGGCGAGTTCACGATAGAGCTCGCGTCGTTCGGCAGGCAGGAGTGCGCCGAGGGCGGCGGTAGGCGGAGTCACGATAAACCCGGGACCATCAGGAGCAGGTGCCCAATTTTTTGAACTAAAGAGAGCCTCTCGACTAGCAGCCCGTAACTCCAGGCCCATGGCGTAGCCGAGAAAGGCGCCGCGAGACTTCATTACAATCGACCATTTTCGCACGCTGAACGCGTTGAGGTAGGCTTCGATGGCCGCATCGGGAGCGCTCAACGAGATAACTTGATATTCCAAGACACCGCCGGGGGTATCAGCGAAATCCTCGCCGGGAGACTGAGCGAATAGGGCGGAAACGGAACTCACCGCAAGCAAGCACGCCCAACGGAGAAAACAATCCAAGGTGCGATCATGAATTTGCGAAATTCCTCGAAGAAATGTCATGGCCGCTGGCGGTATCCGCGGACTTCGATGCCTCCCGGCCAAGCGTAGAGCGAGACGACGTGATCGAGCGGCATCAACGCGATGGGCTTGAAGTCTCCGGCGCCATTTTTTGTCATGACAATGTCGTCGACGATGAAAGACGCGGTGTGCAGCAGTTCGGGAGGATTCCGTCCGTCTCCTTGCCGGGTGAAAAACGCGATCACATCGCCGAATTCGTAGGGGGCTTCGGTTAAAACGAAGCGGGTCTCCAGCGTTTTTAGCGCGCGGTGGGCGGCTTGGTCGACGACGTCGTAGAGCGGCAGAAACTGATGATCTGGATTGCGGCTGAAGAAATTGAATGCGGTCCAGAAGCAATTGATCGAGGGAGGTAGATCTTGATCAGGAAACCGATTGAGAATTCCTTGAGGAAGGGGGGGGAGGAAGTGCACGAGATCGAGCCCCGCGAGGTCGGGCGAATCGGCAAGAATTCGCAAAAGATTGTGGGCGGATTTGCCATGGTTGCGGGACCAATAGCGCGCGACCTCCTGCCGCTGCAGCAGGCTCTCCCGCGTTATTTCGATCGTGTAGGAGGGGGAGTGAACGAGAAACCGTTTCAATCGGATCAGTTCATCGGCATCGGTGACGAACGGGACCAAGAGCTTGGCATCGGTGAGGCAACGTATGCCTGATCGATAGTAGCTCAGTTTGATCAATGCTTCGCGCAGAGCGGGATTGAGATCGAGTTGCTCGTCTCCTGCTTGATCGGGCAGGACGAAGGGGAGGGCGTGGTCCGAATTTTCAGGGAACTGGGCGAGAAGATTGTAAATGTAGAGCCGAGATTCGGGGGAAAGACTTAACAGAAGATCGGAGGATAGCTCGATTCCGTTAATGAGGGTGTCTTTTCCAATCAGGCGTCGATCGGGGAGGAACAGTTCGGCCAACTGGGACTCGGAGAGGTTCGCTTCCAACAGGAATGTCTGAATTTCGGGCCATGACATGGAGCCGAAGCTCCACATCCGGGTTTCGGTGAATTGTAGTCTCGCCAGCGCCGCGACGGGCGCTTTGAGATTAATTTCGCGAAGTCTCAGGGTCCCCCATGGTCCGGTTCGGTATTCCCACTCGATTGATTTCGTGGCGGCCCGGCTCGTGATCTCCGGCGGAGTGGTCAGCGGGAGATCCGGTTGGGTGCTCAAGGCCGAAATGACTTGGCCAGCTGATACCAGCAGGATGCCTCCGAGCAGTTTACGGGTTAAACGCCACTGACAAGGAATGAACGGCGAAGCCGAAATCGACAGCTGCATGAAGGTTGGTTTGCCGCAGAGACGTCGATTTTTGATAAAAGTTTCATTGGTGACCAATTTTATTTTCAGGATCTCATTTCCCGGGTGATCGCCCGGACGGTGAATTCACCTGGAACGATGAATCTTGCGACGTCGCGCCCGGCGAAACCCACGGTTTTGCGAAACAGCGGGGGGACTAGATACTCGAGAAAACTTCGACGCGAAACGAGGAAGCAGAGCGCCTGAGCTCGCCGTGACGACCGTGGTGGATGCCCTACTGCGCTTGGCATCAAAAACCGCATTCATCTGCGCATCGTCGGTGCATACGAACAGGGCGTGATAGCGGTCGAGGATACTTTTTTTTTGGGGGGGGGGGCGCCGCGGTTTTGGAGCAATTCCCCGTGGACACCTTGGGGGGTGACTTCATCAAGGAAATTTCGGGCGATGGTTAAGCCCGCCTCGTCGCCTATCTCAGGCTTGAAACTGAACCAAACATGATAATGGACGGACCCGATCGGATCTTGGGAGGAGGCGTTTGACTGGGGCGGGTCTGGGAAAGTCACCGGGCCAGCGGGAGCGAGAAAGGGGGCTCGGCCAAGGCGATCCGAGACGGAGGCGGGCCAGCGGCCCGTGCCGCCGAAGGCAACGATGGCCCAGTGCCCTTTCTGGTTCACTCGCAGAGCGGAGCAGTGGGCTGGTGCCTTTCCCAGACACGCCCTAGGGTGCTGCGACGTTTTGCAACGCCCACAGCACGGCACCGGGCGGGGGAGCGTCGGGATTTTCAAAGGGAGCGGCCACCTCGAGGGCGAGATCGGCGGGCGGATGGGGAAGGAGGAGTCGCCAGACGGCGGGGGCAGGAAGTTCGCTGGCCGTGGGGTTCCACCAGTAGGGGCGGGCGCCGAACGTTTCCTCTGTGGTGGCGAAATAGAGCACGCACTCTTCGTCGTAGAATAGTTCGTCGGCAGATGCGGCGAGGGCAGAATCACTCAGGCCCAGGGCGACGAGAAAGTAGTCTTCCGGCGTGGCGGGGATGTGGGAGTGGGCGGTGCGGGTGAACGCCTCGGTGCCGGCACCAAAATCGCGCTGGAGGGCGGCGCGGGTGGCGACGACAGTAGAGAGGAAATCGAGATTGTTGAGTTCCTGAGCGGCTCGATTAAGGGCGTGCAGCATGAGGCCGTGAGCCCCGGCAGTGGCGAGGGTGGTGTTTCTGGTGTCGGATCGATCGATCCGGGCGAAGAGGGCTTGGGCCCGCAGGTCGAAGAAGGAGCGGGCACTGGTGTCGAGCGGGGAGGCGCGAAGGATGTTTTGGCCGGCGTGGTGACCCTCGAGATCCTCGGCGGGATCGACGTTGCCATTGGTGGTGGCTCCCAGACGCCGGGCGGGCTCGCGGCCGACGAGGTCGACCAGTTCGTCGTAGGTCCAAGTCTGGAGTTTTGTGAGTTCGGCACCGGTGGCGTTTTCACCGATGTAGAAAGTGCCGTCCCCGGAACTGAGGCGGGCGACGGCATAGTCGAGGGCACTGGTCGCGCCGGCGGCGAAGATGGGGTCGTCGCTGACGGCGGCGGCGTCGAGGCAAGCGAGAGCGATGCGGGCTTGATCGGTGAGGCGTTTTTGGAAGAGGGGGATGCTGCCTTTGGCATCGACGGTGCCGCGGTAGAATCCGCCATCGAGGGGATCGCGCACGGGACTAGAAAGACGAGTGCGGAGGGTGGTGAGGGCAACTTCGCGGGCGGCGCCGCCGGTTTTGATGAGGAAGCGGAAGAGCTCGGGTTGGAGGTGGTGAGGCGGTTCGCCGAAGACGCCGGTTTCGGGGTTGGCGAGGGCGATCCAGTCGGCGGCAGCTTGGCTTAAGGCGGCCGGCAGATCGTCAACGGGGGCGGCGGGGAGGGGCAGGTATGCGGCGACGTCATCGAGGGTGCGGGTGGCGTTGCGGGCGACGGATTCGGGACTGCTGGTCCATTTTTCGATGACGCGGTTGAGCACCACCATGAAACCTTCGCGCCCCCACTCCTCGGTAGGTGGTAAGTAACTGGCGGCTTCGATGGGAAGTTGGTCAGGCGTGAGCCAGAGGTTAAGGGGCCAGCCCGGGAGCTTTTGTTCGGCGGCGAGCCATTGTTGGCCGAAGGCGGCGAGGCCGGGGGCGGAGTCCCGCTCGACTTGAATGCAGACGAAATTGGTATTCAGAATTTCGGCGATCTCGACGTTGGAGAACGTTTGGGCGTGCATCGAGCCGGTGAGCTCGTGGAGAGGATCGCCCACAAAGAGATAGAGGGGTTTGCCAGATTCCTTGGCTTGGACCAACGCGGCATCACCCCAAGGGAGCCATTCAACCTGAGCGAAAGCAGTCCCAGCCGTGAGTGAAAGGAGGAGACCAGCGAGTAAACGAACTAAGGAAGTCATGGAGAAATCTATTGAGCCTCGAACAGGCGGAGGGGGCCGCGGGCGTTGGCGGTGATAATGCGGGGAGCGGTTTGACCGGGAAGTGGCGGAAGCGTGATGAGTGATCTCGTATCGCCTGGGACGATGAGGCCCGATTGGACGGGTGAGAGCGGCGTGAAATTGCCCGCGCCGTCTCCCCGGAACAGGCGACCGAGACCGCCGTCAAATCGACCGGTGGAGGGTTCGGGACTGAAGTCGTTGCCTACGATCAAAAGGTCGAGAATGCCATCGCCGGTGAAGTCGGTGATGGCGAGGTCATTGATCGGGGCGAACTGGGCTGCGATGGGGAGAGCGCTGAAGGAGAAAGTGGCGTCTGCTTGTTGGATAAATACTCCGCTAGCGAGCTCGGTGGCTTCGAGTTTGATGGCTTCGTGAAGGAACTCGGAGTCGAAGATCTTAGAGACGGGGGCGGCGGCGAAAGCGGCGGCGGTGCGGAATTGTCGACGGAGTTTGCGGAAGGAGTAAGCGAGTTTGCTGCGACCGCGGAGGGGGTAGAGTTCGCCGTCGGTATCGAATTGGGCTTCGAGGATCTCGAAGTTGTCCGAGCCATCGAGGTCACCGGCAAAAATCACGGTGGGTTCATCGGCGGAGGCACGATACTTGGTGTTGAGCCCGACGTTGCCGACGATGATGTCGAGGCGACCGTCTTGGTTGATGTCGGCGGTTTGGAGGGAGCGCCACCAGCCGGGGAGGAGCGGAAGTGGTGTTGATTTGGGGTTCTGATTAAATGCGATGCGGACGGGGCCCCAATCGGAGGCGAGGATGAGATCGAGGTCGTCGTCTTGATCAATATCCGCCCATTCGGCGGCAGTTACCCGGCCGAGGGCTAGGGTTTCGAAGGACCACTTTGCCGTGGTGTCGATGAACCCAGTTGGCGTGTTGCGGAGGATTTGATTGGGGCTGGCTTCGGGCCAGCGACCGGGGACGGAGCCGCCGCCAATGAAGAGATCGGGGCGGCCGTCTTGGTCGTAGTCGGCGCTGGTGACGATGGTGCTCGGGTGCGGATGTGATGGTATCCAATCTGCAGTGACGTCGGTAAACGTGCCAGTGCCATCGTTGAGGTAGAGGCGGTCTTGGTAGATGGGCTCGCCGTCGTCTTGCTCCACGCCGCCGGCGGCAATGTAGAGGTCGGGGTGTCCGTCGACGTTGGCGTCGAGGAAGGTCGCGTTGATATCATCGGCGGCGGTAGCGGCGGACCACGGTTGGGCGGGCGCGGGGCGGAAGGTGCCGTCGGCGTGGCCGAGGAAGAGAGCGCCGGATTGGCCGCGCGCGCCGCTAATAAAGACGTCGGCGATATCGTCGCCATTGACGTCGGCGGTGGCGAGTCCGGGGGCGGTTTGACCGAGACGACGTGGGAGCAACCGCTGGCGAGAAAGTTCTTCGAGCGGGGAGGCGTTACTGGTGTAATCGAGGCCGCGCTGAGCGGTGGTTTCGGTGTAGAGGCTCGCCGATAGATCGGCGTGGAATTGGGCGGGAGGTGGCGCGGTTTCGGTCACGGGCTCGCTGATTACGAGGAGCCGGTTGGCGGGTGGGTTGGCGTAGGTCGTCGTGGCGCCGTGAGGCCAACGGATGCTGATTTGCTCGATGGTTTCGGACGCGCCGAGACCGAAGATGGTGGGGCCGAGTTCAGAGGAAACCACGCCGCGCTCGCTGAAGACTTGGCGGATTTGGGTGCCGGCGGCAGTGGTGAGAGTGATCTCGGCGCCGATGGCGTCGCGGTTGGGGGCGTGGCCTTGCAGTTTGAGGGCGACCCGGTGGCCGGTGGTGGTGTTGTTGCGGACGACGGAGGGCGGGCCGTTGAGGTTGGCGTAGATGAGGTCGAGGTCGCCGTCGTTGTCGAGGTCGGTGATGGCGCAGCCGAAGGAGACGCCGGTGTGGTCGAGTCCCCACTCGGCGGATACGTCGGTGAAAGCGAGGTCGCCGTCGTTGCGGAAGGCGAGATTGGGCTCGGTGCGTTCGGGGGCGTTGCGCCAGACCCGGGCGCGAGCGGTGAGGCTAGGGGCGATGTTTTGTTTATCGACCAGATCGGCGTCGATGAAGTTACGCAGCATGCCGTTGGTAAAGAAGACATCGGAGCGGCCGTCGGAATCGAGGTCGGCAATGCGAGCGGCCCAAGTCCAGCCGGTGGCGTTCATGCCGGTGAGGTGGGCGACTTCTTCGTAAAGGTCGGTGCCGGTCCCGAGGTAGACGGCGTTCCAGGCGTATTGGGGAATGAGATCGGCGACGCGTTCGTTTTCCCAGAGACCGCGGCCCATTTCTTCCATGCCGGTCATGAAGCCGTAACGGGTTCGGTCACGCATGTCGGCGACGAGAAAGTCTATTTCGCCGTCGTTGTTGAGGTCGCCGGAGTCGGCGCCCATCGAGAAGTAAGTGACGTGGGGGAGGCGCTCGTCGACGACGTCGGTGAAGGTGCCGTCGCCGTTGTTGAGGTAGAAGCGGTCGGGGGTTTCGAAATCGTTGGCGACGTAGAGGTCGGGCCAGCCGTCACGGTTGGAGTCGAACCAGATGGCGGTGTGGCCTTGGGATTTGCCCCAGATACCGGCGTCGAGGGCGACGTTGGTGAAGTGGCCGGTGCCGTCGTTTTGGAGCAGGTAGTCGGGTTGGCCGGTGGGGCTCTGGGCAAAGTCGAGAATGTTGGTGGTGAGGTAAGCGTCGAGGTCACCGTCGCCATCGTAGTCGGCGAAGGAGGCATGCACGGAGGCGTCGCGAATATCGAGACCGTAAGCGGCGCCGCGCTCGGTGAAAGTGCCATCGCCGTTGTTGACGAAAAGGAGATTGGGGGCGTCGAGACGGCAGAGGTAGATATCGGGCCAGCCGTCTTGGTTGATATCGACGGCGGAGGCCCCGGTTTGGCCGGCGGGTTCGGCGGCGACAGCTACGCCGCAGACGGCAGCGATGTCGTGGAAGCGACCGGCGACGGTTTGTTGGTAGAGCGCGTTGGGGCCGTTTTTGGAGACGGCGTAGATGTCGGGCCTGCCGTCGCGGTCGAAGTCGGCCACGGCGATACCGGTTTCGAGCGCACCGAGGGTGTATTCGCGAAAGCGGTCGGCCCACATCCGCGGGTCGTTGAAGAGGTTGGGGACGTTGACGCCGGATTGCGCGGCGGGGAGGCGACTAAAGAGCGGTTCGCCGGAAGGAGCGGGATGGCGCGGGGCGAGCGGGTAGTCGCGAATTTCGGCCGCGAGAGGGAGGGGGATGAGAACCGCGAGTGCGAGGAGAGCCGAGGTGCGGGGGGGAAACATGGCGGGAGAAATTGGCGCGAACGAACGGGGGTTACGATTTGGGCTGGAGGGCGGATTTGAAAACGAAATCGGCGATAGAGATGCCGGCATTACGTCCCTCGACGACATCGACCATGGTGTGAATGCCGCCCCAGACGCGGCTCAGGTTGAGCTCAATACACGCCTCGGACAGGCTGGGGTAAGTGCGAACGACGCCGGGGAGTCCATCGGAAGTGGACGTGAATTCGATGTCGTCGGTGCCAAAATAGAGTGCGAGCAACTGGGTGGCGGCGCCGGTAAAAGTGCTATGGGCGGACGTGTAAGTGGGGTGGGCCGGGGAGGCCATATTGGGGATGAACTCTGGGGCAGCCGTGGCGTGGGCGTTGACGGTGGCGGTGACTTCGCGCAAGGCGGTTTCGGGGCGCCAGTGCAGGTAAAAGAATTTGGACTCCCACGAAGAGATGCCGGCATCGGCGCAAGCGAGGTTGAGCAGGGCGAAGAGGCGGGCGCATTGATCGACGGAGAGGTTCTCGCGCCGGGCGAGATCCTGGGCGATCACGTTCCAGTGACCGGCGGGGGTGGCGGTGCCGAGATCATCGGCCCAGAACGGGGTGGAGAGGGTTTGGTATTCGTTGCGTTCGGCACCGTCGCGGGCACCGACCTTGAGGGTGAACGCGAGCTCCTCGGCGTACGCGGCCGAATCGAGGGGGAGGGGAGGTGGGGCGCGAAACTGATCGGCGGTATTCATCACATATGGCTTCACGTGCGCGACTGCCGGAGAGACGGGAGGACGGAAGGAGGGGGGAGTTTCACGCCATTTGCCGACGGAGGTGCTGGTGATGTCGCCGGCGTAGGGTTGATCGAGTCCGGAGGTGGCGCGCTCGGCCAAGATGAGTTGGGCGACGTGGGTGCCCCAAGTGATGCCGGCAGATTTGGCCTCGCCGTCGGGGATGGCAGCGAGGGCGTCGGTGTAGGCGACTTGGGTCACGCGAGGATTTACCTCGTTGCCCCAGATAGTGAGGAGCACGGTTTTAGCTGCGGCGGCGATGGCGGCATCGCGATTGGCGTGGGGAGGGGCCGCCTCATCGACTAACCAAGGGGTATGCTGCTGGTCAAAGCCGTTGACGGTATCGAAGAGGGCAACGTGAAAAGTGGCGAGATGGAGGGCCGCGACGGGGGGCGGGTTGCGGGAGAGGCGAGTCGCGTTGAGCGCCTGATCATTCCAGTCAAAGATCGGGTTGGCAGACAGTGATGCGGCGAAAAGGAGCGTGAGGACGGAGAGGCGATGACGTGATGCGATCATGGGGATAGAGGGGCGAAAACGGGAAGCTGAGCCTACGCGATTTACGGTAACATAGGCCAGTTTAGACAATAGTAAGACGAGATTTTGCTCCGGATAAGCGATTACGCTGCTTGATGTTGAACACCTACGGAGAGAGGGACGATTTACGGGGGTTCAGTCCCGGTATGGGTTCGAGGAATTCTTGCCTACTGGCATGGGGCGAGCTGTCTTGTAGCGGTCCTCTTTGAGCCGGAAACCAAAATTAGGTGGGTCGGCTTCAACTTTGTGTCCGATTCCCCTCTCAATTTATGAAAAAATTTCCCGATAAATTCACCTGGGGCACTGCTACCGCGAGCTTCCAGATCGAGGGAGCGTGGAACGAAGCGGGCAAGGGACCATCGATTTGGGACGTATTTTGCCAGACGCCGGGAAAGGTCGCCAACGGCGATACCGGTAATGTGGCCTGCGATCACTATCACCGGATGGAAGACGATGTGAAGATGATGGCTGATCTGGGACTTAAAGCGTATCGCTTCTCGATCGCGTGGTCGCGAATTTATCCGACGGGCCGGGGCGAGGTGAATGCGGAGGGTCTGGCGTTTTATTCGAAGCTGATTGATTCGCTGTTAGCGCACGGCATCACGCCCTGGGTGACCCTTTATCACTGGGATCTGCCGTTGGCGTTACAGGTTGAGTTGGATGGTTGGCTGAATCCGGATTTGGCGGATCACTTCACGGCCTACGCCCGAACATGTTTCGAGCATTTTGGCGACCGGGTGAAGCACTGGATCACGTTTAACGAACCCTGGGTGGTTTCGATCATGGGCTACGGGCAAGGCATTTTCGCACCGGGACGGGTTTCGCAGAGCGAGCCTTACCAGGCGGCGCACCAACTGCTGCGAGCGCACGCGAAAACGGTGGCGTGTTATCGGAGCGAATTTCAGGCGCGCCAGCAGGGGCAAATCGGCATCACAAATAATTGTGATTGGCGGGAGCCCAAAACCGATGCACCGGAAGACCGGGAAGCGGCCCAACGTGCGTTGGAGTTCTTCCTAGCGTGGTTTGCGGATCCGGTTTATCGGGGGGATTACCCGGCGTGTATGCGCGAACGGTTGGGCGAGCGGTTACCGGAATTTACGGATGAAGAAAAGGTGTTGCTGCAGGGATCTTCAGACTTCTTCGGTCTCAACCACTACACCACGATGTTTGCGGCGGAAAGTCAGCCGGATCAAGGCGGGGAACCCAATCCCTACGGAAATGGAGGAATGTCGGAAGATCAGTCGGTGGATTTGTCGGTTGATCCGGCGTGGAAATTGACCGCGATGGGCTGGGCGGTGGTGCCCTGGGGGTGTCGGAAATTGCTCCAGTGGATTGATGAGCGTTACGATCATCCGCCGATTATTATTACGGAAAATGGCTGTGCGTTGGCCGACGAATTGGTTGACGGTGAAGTGCGCGATACGGATCGCGTGGAGTTTTATCGTTCGTATCTCACGGCTTGCCATGAGGCGATTGAGTCGGGGGTGGACCTACGCGGTTATTTCGGTTGGACGCTGATGGATAATTTCGAGTGGGCGAGTGGTTACGCCAAACGATTTGGCCTGCACTATGTGGATTTCGAAACGGGCGAGCGCTACGCGAAAGATTCGATGAAATTCTTTGCAGAAGTTGCGAAAAATAACGAAGTGTAAGTGATGGTAGAAGACTCCCAGCGCATACCAGTGGCAGAGAAAATTGCCTATGGTTTGGGCGACACGGCCACGAATCTGGTGTGGCGCACCTTGATGGTGTTTTTGGGTTTTTTCTACACGGACGTGTTCGGACTGCCAGCGGCGGCGGTAGGCACCTTGATGCTGGTGAGCCGCTTTGGTGATGGCATCTCGGATCTGCTGATGGGCGCGATTGCGGATCGCACCACGACGCGATGGGGGAAGTTCCGGCCGTGGATTTTGTGGATGGCGATTCCCTTCGGGGTGATGGCGGTGTTGACCTTTACGACGCCAAATTTGGGCGATACGGGGAAACTGTTGTATGCGTATATTACTTACAACGGGTTGATCTTGGTTTTCACGGCAAGCAACGTGCCGTATTCGGCAATGACGGGAGTGATGTCGGCGGATCCGGGGGAGCGCACCAAACTCTCATCCTATCGATTCGTGGGCGCTTTCGCGGGTGCGTTGTTGACCCAAGGGCTCAACGAAGTGCTGGTGGAGTGGTTCGGTCAAGGCGATGCGACGGAAGGCTATCGGTGGACCATGGTGTTGTTTGCGGGGTTGGCGGTGGCGATGTTTTTGGTGACCTTTGCCCTGACGAAAGAGCGGGTGCAGGCACCGCCGCGAAAGCAACTTAACCTGAAGGAAGATCTCGGTGATTTGCTACGGAATCGAGCGTGGTTAGTGCTGTTTGGGGTGGGGCTGTGTTTCGTGACGTTGGCGACGTTGAAGCAGGGCGCGACGATGTATTACTTTACCTATTTTATGGACGCAAAACCCTTGGCGGCGGGTTACATGATTTTCGGAACGATCGGGGCGCTGATCGGGGCGGCATTGACGGGGAAATTGACGGAACGGTGGGGACGCAAGCGGGTGATGTTGGTGTCGTTTGCGGTGGCGGGGCTGAGTAGCTTGGCGATGTATGCAGTGGGGCGGGAGCATACGGCATGGGTATTTGGTTTGGGCTTCGTGACCGAGTTCGCGACCGGGCCGATTGTGACGTTGTTTTTTGCGATGTTGGCTGATGCGGCGGATTTTTCGGAGTGGAAAACGGCCCGTCGGGCGACGGGGTTATTTTACTCGGCGGGCACGTTGTCGTTCAAGTTCGGCTCCGGAGTCGGTGGCGGACTGATCGGTTGGACCCTGGGATCGTATGGTTACGCGGCGAATGCCGAACAAACCGCAGAATCGCTGCACGCGATCAAGCTGCTCATGAGTGTGCTGCCCGCGTTAGGCGCGGCGGTGGGCATGATTGTTTTCCTGTTCTATCCGATCAATGACCGGCTCTTGGAGGAGATTAAGGTCGCCCTAGCGGAACGTCGCAGCTTCGAGACGTAAGGAAGTGAACGACGCGTTGCCCGAGACGGAGCGACGTGACGATGGCCGGAGTTTGTGACCATCGTGGTGACAAACGGGCCGCTCGGAACGAGGACCAAGGCTCGGATCAGGAGGTGGGGAAGCCTTCGGGCCAAGGTTGGCCTTCGGCGGGGCGCCAGAGGATATGTTGGTCGATGCTCGGTTTGTGGTGCCGATATTTTTCCATCAGATGGATCTTCTTACGCACGTGCTGGCCCAAATTCTGGCCGTAGATGAACGTGTTTTCGCCGGTTTCGGAGACGACCATGAACTCGGTAGGCGAGTTCTCAAAATGGTCAAGAAACCCACGGGCATTGGTGAGTTCGATGTCGATGGAGGTTTGGAGGAATGACTCGTGCTTTTTCCGCTGCGCGGGGGTTTTGGCGGCGAGGTATCCATAAACCCCGGAGCACCATGCGACGACGGTGCGGAGGGTGGTGGCCCAGTGGCGGTAGCCACGGAGACGATCGCGTAGATCGCTGAATACGGCAGTGGCTTGAGCATCTTCGGCGCAGTGGGCGAGGATGGCGGCAACGTGTTTTTCGGCTTTGGCGATGCGAGGGAGGAGTTTACGGTCGAAGCGGGGGATCATCTTGTCGGCCGACTCACGGGTGATGAGGTCGAAGAGCACGTCTTTGCCGAGGTCGTTGATCCCGGGATTGTTGTGCTGGAAACAACCGTGGCGCTCGTAGTAGTGACGATCGGCCGAGGGAATCGCTTCGATATCGGGCACGATGGGGCGATCCCAGGCGCGTTGCCAACAGAAGCCGAAGCCACAAAAGAGGGGCACGATGGGCTGATGAGTGACGGCGTCTTCGAAGAGTTCCCAGGCGCGGGCAAGGGCGGGGCCGTGTTGAGGGCCGACGAAGCGATTGGCTTCAGTGAGCAGCACGTCGTCGATCGGGATCTCGGGAGTGAATTGAACGGCGCGAATGGCGGCGGGATTGGGCCAGTAGGGGGAGGCGGACGTGTTGGCGAGCCCACCCATGGCGCTGACGAGGTTGGCGCCGATGCCCTTAAGCTGGGTGAGACGGGCGTGAATCATGCGGGGCCAAGGAATGCCGATGAGGGGTTCTTGATTCCAGACGGGGCCGGGCGAGTAGGTGAGGATGGGTTCGATGCCTTGGGCGCGCTCGCGTTCGAGCTCGGGTTTTTCTCGTTCGTCCATTTGGCAATGGAACATCCCGCCAGCGACGCCCTGTTGATCGCGGTATTTTGGGTGAGAATACGGGAGGGAATAGCCGCGAGCGAGGAGCGACGGACCTTCCCAATGGATGCCGCGACCAAGTTCGGATTTGAGGTGATCGTGTTCGACCTTAAACGGCTCGATCCGGAGGCTGAGTTTGAAGTCGGGGTTCACTGCGGCGGCGGCTTCGCGTACGTTACGTAGGAAAACGCCGATGCTCTTGCCCGAGGCTTCGGCGATTTTGTCATGACTGCGCCATTCCCGAATCATGTAGGGGCCGCCGTTGCGGCCGATGTAGAGGGAAGCCGAGTGTTCGAAACCACCGCCGCTGTCGTTGGTCCAAATCGACATGGCGTCGAGGTCGGGCACGGCCTGCAGGAGCGCCTGAGTGGCGAGGCGGAAGTGGTGTTTGGTGACCGGGTGGTCCTGCGCCATGGTGTAGCGGGGGAGGCGGGAACGAAACGGATGATCGATACGGGCGCCGCGGAGGGTGGGGTAGCGTTGGAAGAAGCGTTCCGGGAGGCTACGCGGTTCGTAGAGACACACGCTGGGCTTGAGGCCGAATTTGCGGCCGAGGGCGGCGAGGTTTTGGAGGCGCTCTAAATTGGCATCGAGGTAGTGGCTAGGCCAGAAGCCGCGCGTGAGGGGGGTGTCAATGAAGTGATTGAAACCGGGGCAGTAGTTGTAGAACTGGGAGTAGAATTCACCGGGGGCCGAATCTTCGTAGGGGAAGCTCGCTTGGAGGCTGTTGACCTCGAGGTGGGTGAAGCCGGATTCAGCGAGAGTGGCCGCGTAGTGTTCGGGAGAAAATTTGCGGTTGTTGCGCCAGTATTGAGCGAATGATCCGTCCCAGATGGGGCGATTCATGGCGAAGCTGCGTTCGATCAGCATGCCTTCGGCGAGTTTGTCACAAGCTGCCGCGGACAGGCTGTGGGCGAGAAGGCGGGCGGCGGCGAAGAGGCCAGACCCCTCGCTGGCGATAATTTCGCCGGAGCCATCTTCGGCGAGTCGAATCCACATCCAATGCTCTGCCCCGGCGGCATGGGCCGCGGCGAGGGCGGCAGGAGACCACTCACGTGATCCCAAAGCGATGTTGAACCCTTTGGCGCGGGGCTTCGATGCAGCCCTGGCCGTGCTGGTGCAGAGTCGGGCCAGTTCTTCGGCGGCAGTTTTTTCAACCGGGATGAATTTGGTGGGGAAGGCAATAGCCTGGAGGGCGGGGGCGGAAAGTGGAGTGGACGCGGTGCTCATAAGACGGAGGCTATGTTAGTTTCGAGATCGGGCAGGGGCGCGATATGAAAGATGATGAAAGTAAAGACGCGTGGTATGCGGTTGCCCTTGGGAGGATGACGGTTTCATTCGGGGGTGTGTTTTGCGGGTGGCGAGAATTAGGTCGACGATCAGGGGCGGTTATTTGCTTGGGCCTGGCGTTGAGTTTTGCCAGCGGGATGAAAGCCCAAGACCCCATGGCGGAGGTGGTGGGAGCAATCATGGCTCGGGTAGCGTTGGAAGATGCGAGCCGAGGGAATCATGTGCTCAGTATTGAGGACGGATATGACGCGTTGTTGTGGCGGGTGCATTTGATTCGGCAGGCGAAGCAGTCGATCGATCTCCAGACCTTTATTTGGAAAAACGACGAGTCGGGGCGTTTGATGATTTGTGAATTGGTGGAGGCGGCGCGCAGAGGGGTGCGGGTGCGGATCATTGCGGATCACATGGTCTCTGACCAAAACCCGGAGGTCGGGGCGTTTCTTGCGACGGTGAGTCCCCATCTGGAGGTGAGGCATTATCGCCCGGTGATGGCGCGGCTGAACCCGACATTGGTGCAGAAGTTGAGTGCCATGGTTTGGGGGTTCTATGGCACGAATCAGCGGATGCACAACAAGTTGATGGTGGTGGATGGAACGGTGATGTTGACGGGGGGACGGAATATCGAAAACACCTACTTCAATCATGGGACAGGAATGAATTTCCGTGATCGTGACGTGATCGCGGTTGGGCCGGTGGCGGCGGAGGCAGCGGCCTCGTTTGAGACGTATTGGGATTTCAAGCATACGGTGCCGAGCGCGGAACTCAAAGATGTCGCGACCGTGATCGCGGGGGGAGCGTTTCCCCGTTATGCGACGCGGGATGATTACGATTTTGGCGGTCTTTTTGGCGCGTTACAGGAAGAGGCGGATAACGAGGAATTGATGAAGGCGCGCTTTTGGGCGCGATTACGGCAAGCTGATCGGGTTGAGTTTATTCATGATGAGCCGGGAAAAGGCCGGGGTTTCTTTTCCAGCGATTCGAATACTACGGTGGAATTGCGGAAGCAGGTTGGCCTGGCGCGCACGGAAATCGTGGTGCAGACACCGTATTTGATCCTGAGCAAAACGGCGCGGAAGCTCGCAGCTAAACTGAAGCGGAATTTCCCGGAACTACGGATTCGGATTTCGACTAATAGTTATGCGTCGACGGACAATATTATGGCCTACTCGGCTAACTATCGATTGCGCAGTGATTACGTGGGTAAGCTGGGATTGGAGGTCTACGAATTCAAACCGCATCCCGGTTCGCTGCGCGAGTTGATGCCCCAATACGATGAGGCGGCGCAAAGAGCCGTTGCAGACAAAGTCAGTAAGCCGCCGTTTCTTTGTCTGCACGCCAAGTCGTTGGTCGTGGATGGGCGCCTATCTTTCGTGGGATCTTACAATCTTGATCCGCGATCGGTGAGTTTGAATACGGAGGTGGGACTGATTATTGAGGATGAGGCGTTTGCGCAGGAGTTGCAGGAGAAGATCGAACTCGACATGGCGCCCGGGAGTAGTTGGGTGATCGCGAAGCGGGAGTTTCCGTTGGGTCTTAGGGCGGTCAATTCGCTCATTGATGGGACGCTCTCGCTGAGCCCGATCGATGTGTGGCCAATCCAGAATTCGAGCAGTTTTGAGTTACGTCCGGGAGAGGAATCGGTGCCACGGGGGCATCCGGAGTTTTATAGTCGTTTCCGCGAGGTGGGCGATTTTCCAGGCGCGGACGCGACGTTGACGTCAAAAGGGATTTTAACGCGTTTCTACAAAGCGGTGGGGGCAGTCTTCACGCCGATTATGTAGTGGCGAAGGAGATGATGTTCGAAACTATTTTAGACCTTAGATGAACATTCGACGGGATTAGGGGAGGCCGTCTCTAGATAAACTGAGACAGTCGCTTAGGTGGTTTTCGGAGATTAACGGGGAACGCATTACACTGCGAAACTCAGTCCTTATTTGGCGGTTTTTGGGCGTGGTCCAGAAACGATGAGGATTCGGAGTCACCTAGGGAAACATCCGGGCCCGCTCGGTTTGCATGACTTTATTGTATATCCGGATAAGCTTATGAGCGATTCGGGGAGGCGCGTGATAAAGCACTCTCGATTGCAGGGATTGATAGGCCCGTTTCCCCGTCCGATTTTTAATGCTCTGAGCCACTTGGTGGATCGCACGGTCGACTTGGTCGGCGAACCCGGTGGCACCGAGCCGTAGCACCGGGGCCTCGAGATATTTTCGATAGAGGTCATCGTCGCGATCCACGGCTAATACATGGTCGATGGCGTCTGCCATATTGGGAAAATCGTGGCAGTTGATAAAGGCGGCCGGATTGAAGCGCTCACTTACCTTGGGATCGCCCCAATAGATGGGAACCGTGCCAGCCAATAGAGCGTCTGCGAGTTTCTCGGTGGTGTATCCCGGGTAGGATTTATTTTCGAACGCCAAGGTGAATTTGAATGGTTTTATAAAGTCGATTTTCGACTGACGGTAGCCTCCGGCAAATCGACCTTTCAGCCCCGGAGTGTTATTGAACACCTTGCCGGCGGCGTTAATTTTACGGTGTTTCGAGAGTGCGTGATAGAACTGATTCCTGAATTCGCAACCGGCGTTATTATAGATGAAATTGCAGAATTTTTGCTTAGGCCCGAATGATGGTCGTGGACTCTGTTCTAGTTCCGACAGGTCTCCGAAAAGGTAGTAAGGAAAGTGGACATTGCGTCCGCTGCGATCCCGTCGGTAAGAAAGGGAGAAATCACAATGGTGGTAGTTGGGGCGCGAGTTTTCTCCGGTAAAGTAAATCCGGGTGGTTCGATATTTTCGGAAGTTCGTCCCGTAGCAGGAATAGATGAGAACGTCGGGAGTGTCCTGATCGAAAGTCAGTTCGAAGTAGTGACTTAGCTTCTTAAAGAGCAAAAAGCGCCGCATCTTGGTTTCAGTGAGAGGGGCTGAGTAGTCGGTAAACCAAATGCTCAGAGAGGGGTTCGACTGCGGGTGATTGCGGGAGGAAGGCAATGGATTTTCGGGTCGGTGAAGCGGTGAACCACTTTGTTATTGGATAGTGACCGTATAACAGTCGAGTAAACTCCTTCGGAGGCGGGCTCGGCCGTCACGACCAGATACGTCGAGTCCCCTCCCGTCTCCGTTAGTGGATCTAGGTTCTTCGTTTTTTGATTGTCGAAGTTGTTACCGTGGTAACTCCCGTCAGGGGGGGAGACAACCGTTCGGGATTCGACTTGTTGTCGACTAAGGGTGGATTTTGGCGAAGAACAAGGCGTTGATTTTAGAAAGGTTGGGCGGGCCGGTGGGAGGATGAGGATGTGGTTTTAACGCCGATTCAATTTCACCAACTGTCGGATCGGTCGAACGATTTAGCTTCAAAATTGGGGCAAGCGACTGAGTTGTTGATCGGTTTAATGGGGGGGGCACTATTTTGACGAGAGGGTCGGATCCAGGGGGAGGAAAGTCGATGGGAGCGGTCGACGCTGGCAAAAGAAGGGATGGGAGAACGCGTGACCTGAGGATCGTCTCCGGCAGGGAACCCTTTTTGGGACTCGTCTTGCGGGACTGGTATTGTCAGCCGTTTGGGGATGTCAGCTGACGAATCGAGCCCCGCAGTTTTGCCCACCCGGTGGGGGCGGGCGGTGTATTGGGCGGCGGGAGTGATTATCGGTCTGATGGCACTGAATTGGGTGCTGGCGGTGGCAAGGTTTCAGGTGAACGGGTTATACTCCGATCAATGGAATTTTTGTGAAGCGATCTTGAGGGGCGAAGGGCCGGTCGGATTGTTTACGTGGCAGCACACGCCACATCGGCAGGGATTGGCGTTTGTGCTCACGGCGTGGATCTGGGAGTGGAGTGGATGGGACACGCGGGTGGAGGCGTTTTGGGGCGTGGGATGGTTAGTGGTGATCGCGGTGGGGATATTGGCGTGGAAGGCGCGCCTGACGGGACGATTGAATTGGCGAGATCTCTGGTTGCCGGTGGCGGCGCTGGCGATGAGGCAGTTCGAAACGGTGATCACGGTGCCGAATTTATCGCATTCGGTGTTTCCGTTGGTGCTGCTGTTGGCGATGGGGTGGATCATGGCGAAGCCGCTGGGGCAGGCGCAATGGGCCGTATTGGGCGGGATCGGATTGATCGCGGTGTTTACGGGGTTTGGTTTGTTTGTGGCCGGGGCCTTGGGCTGGGTGGCGGGATTAAGATTGGTGCAAAATGCCCGCGACCGACGGTGGAGAAAAATCATGGGACCAGGATTGGCCGCGATTTGGCTGGTCGTGGCGGCGGTCTGGTTCTTGTGGGACTATAAACTGAGTTCGAGCAGTGCTGGTGGCTCGTTTCTGCATTGGCCGTGGTGGGATTATCCGCGGTTTGTGGCGGTGATGTTGGCTTCGCGAATGGATCTGACGGGCGGAGGTGCATTGGTGTATCTGGCGGGAAGTTTGATGCTGATCGTAGCGGTCGCGGCCTGGGCGAATGCGAGTTGGCGATTGGGGCGAGAAGAGGCGCCGTCGCCGGCTTTGATGTCAGCGGGGTTGTGGCTGACAGTCGGATTGGGTTACGCGGTTATCACGGCGGTGGGACGAGTGCATCTCGGGGTCATGGCCGGGGAGGCGCCACGCTATGCGACGTTGATGGTGTCGGTTTGGTTGGGATTGTTGGCGTGGTCTTGGGCGAGCCAGAATTGGCTTTGGCGAGGCCTAGCGGTGGTCCTCGGATGGAGCATGGTGGTGGCGCCGTGGTTCGACTTACGGGAGCGCCCGGTGGGGGATTGGCCAGGGACGATGGGCATGAGTGATGCGAGCCGGGTGGCGATTGAGTATTCCAATAACCAGAAGATTGAGTGGATCAGCATCTGGGAAGAAACGGGAGATTGGCGGGTGGCAGAAGCCCAAGTGCCGGGAGCGATTCATGGCCAAGCGGTGGAAGTGCAGCTCGGGGAGAAGATTGATTTTATGCGGAAGAATCGGCTGTCATTTGCGGCGGAACCGGAATCACCGTGGTCGTGGTTGCCGTGGTGGAATCCCAAGGGAATTACGTGGGCTCGAGCGATGGGGGGGCTGAATCAGCAATGGATGGCGGAACGAGCGATCTTGGTCGTGGACGGCAGGCTCGATGAGTTCCTGAACTTGCGGTTAGCTTGGAAGGCAACCGATTTGGCCGAAGAGGCGGAGTTGGAGGTAATGCTTGGCGATAAAAAGGCCCGGTTGAGCTATCAGGAACTGTTGGCTGGCGTCTCCATCGATGCGCCGGTGGAACGGGGAAAACTGACATTGCGCAGCGTGATGGGCACGGTGCCCTTGAATCCTCCAATTGATCCGCGGGAAGGTTCGTTTCTGGTGGTGGAACCGACACTCACGGCTACCCCTGAGTATGAGTATCGCGGTTGGGCGGAGGAGGCGGGTGAATTATGGGCGGAGCAGGCGCTGGAAATCGTGAGAGGATTTTATGGTTGGGAAGGTGGCGGGACGTTCGGGTGGACCGAAGCGGAGCTGGAGCTCGAGGTGCGCTCGCTTGCGCCGCGTTATCTCAACGTTTCGATTCAGTTGCGATTTGCGCAGGTCAATCAAGGCCCGGTGAAAGTCGTGGTGGATGGAGAAACGCACCCGCTCGCTTGGTCGCCGGACGGATTACGATTTTCGGTGGAATTGAGTGGCGGGCGAGCGCATCGAATCCTGCTCATTAATGAAGCAGGGATGATGAGCCCACGAGAGGTCGGTCGCTCCGGCGATTCGCGTCAGTTGGCGTTGCGAATAAACCGGCTGACGCTAGACGAGGCGCCGGTCTCGACGTTGCTTTCCGACCTGCCGAGAGTCGAGTGAGTGGTCGGGGCTGAAAGGGACGACCGAGCCGGGAACAGCTATCACCTCGTGCCGAGCCCGGCGAAGATTTGAATCTCGGTATTGCGTTTGAAAATCCTGCGGGCCAACGCGGTGAGGTCGGCCGTCGTGATGCTGCGTAGATCTGCTTCGCGGGAAGAGGCGAAACGAAGCTGATCGGGGTCTTCGGAAAGCCGATCTAGCACCGAATATAACCAATAACCGTTGTCGCGCATTTGGTCATCAAGATCATCCAGGGTCGGATTGAGGGCCTGAGTTAGGAGCACATCACTGAAGCCCTTTTTGGCCAAATCTAGGGCAACTTTTCTGATTTCGCGATCGGCGCGTTCGGTGTAGCGGCGTTCGGTGACGACCTCGGCGCGGATGTAGCCGATGGTGGGATCGGTGTCGGGATACCAGACGCCGACTTGGGGGCTGTAGGCTAGGCCTTTTTCTTCGCGGAGCCGTTCCCGAACGAGCAGATTTAAGCCCTTGGCAAGGAGTTCTAGTTCACGATGGCTACGGACGCCGGCGGTGAGTTTGACCGGCCACATGAGGGTGACGCCGCCGCGACCGTCGGGACTGTAGGAGGACACATTTTCCTCATCGTCTTCGATTTGCCAGCTGATGGCTGGCGGCGGTGCGGTGGGTGATCGAACTGGCAAGGCCCCCATGGTCTGAGCGACGGCATCGACCGCGTCTTCGAGGAGAATATCGCCGACCATACTGATCTCGAGGGGAAGCGTTTCGAGTTGAGGGAGTAGCCATGCGCGAACGTCGGCTTCATTGATGGTGCTGACCTGTTTGGGTTTCGCGGGACGGAATCGATCGTCTTTGCCGGAAAGCACGTAGAGGAAATTCGCGCGGAGAGTGGGCTCCGGGATGATGGTGCTGAGCCGAGCTTCCTCGGCGACCTGGGTGACGGCGTAGCTCACGGCAGAAGGGGCAAGGGCCGGGTCGGAGAGGTAGGCTGCGATCATCTGGCAAAGCAGCGTGATTTGTTCGCGATCGGAGACGCCGTTGAAGACTAAGGAGTCTTCATCAACGCGGAAACTGAGTTCCGCAAATCGCCCATTGAGCGAGCGGGTGAGGCCCTCGATGTCTAAGGCATTGAGGCCGCCCGCGATGAGCGAACGACTCGCAATGGCGGGCAATGCAGTCTGCGTAGGGGAGGTTTCAAGGAGGCCGCCGGGACGAAGGCGCACGAGGACAGAAACGGACTCGGCGTCGAATTCGGTTTGCTTGAAATTGAGGCGGACTCCGTTGGTGAATTTGACCTGATGCACATCGGATGTCGTATCATGTTGTTGGGACGCAATTGCTCCAGGGTCTCCAAAATCGTCGTAAGGGAACTCGGCGCGTTCCGGCATGGCGGGAGGCTCAACTTTTTCGGACATAGCAGTCTGAAGTGAGCCCACCAGATTCTGACTTTTACCGGCCTCCGCGAGATCCCCGTAGATGAAATAGCGGGGGCGTCCGGTGCGGAGGAAGTCGGCGACGGCAGCCTCGCAATCCGCGACGGTGAGGGTGGGAAGGACGGATTCTACAAAGCTGAAGGCATCGGGTAATGCAGGCATGACCCGGCCATGAATAATCGCGTCGGTTAAGCGTTGGGCATAGTCGGGCGCGCGTTCCGCGTTGGGTTGTCTCCGGGCATAGGCCACGCGTTTGAGCATGATCTCTCGGGTCTCTTCGAGTTCGGCAGGGAGGATGCCGAACTGGAGGACGCGTTGGTGTTCACGAATGAGATCATCGAGGAGTTTTTCCCAGTGCTCGGGTTTGCCGGAGATCCCAAAGGAGAGCTCGGCGACATCGATGGATGGATTGCTGAGGCCGATTGCGATCGTTTCCACCTCGCTGGGGGCGAGCAGAATCTTGCGGTTGAGGCGGGTTTGAATGATGGCCAGGACGACCTGGGTGGTGAGTTGCTGGATACGGCGCTGATTTGAATCGATGGCGGGTTCGGGGCGGGTGTGAATAATCTCAAAATTGAAGGATTTGATCGGTCCGATTTGGGTCCAGTGGAGGCGTGGCTTGGTGGGGTTGGCGGCGACGGGGCGGGAACGTCGGGTGGGGGCAGGACCGGTGGCGCGGAAGGACGCGAAGTGTTGTTTGATTTGAGCGGATATCTGCGCGGGTTCGAAATCACCGACGACGGTCAGGATAGCATTATCGGGACGATACCAGCGCTGGTAGAAGGCTTTGAGTCCGGAGTCTTTGGCACGGTCGACGCTGCGGGGAGTGCCGCCCACAAAACGATCGCCGAGAGGGTGGTCGGGGTAGACGAAGCCCATGCGTTCTTGGGCGAATGCACCGGCGACGATTCCGCGAGCGGCCATCTCAGCGAGCACGACTTTGCGCTCTCGTTTGACCTGGTTGGAATCGAATACCAAGCCGTCGCACCAATCACGCATGACGCGGAGGGCGAGTTCGATGGTGGCAGGATCGTGGTGGGACAAATCGAGTTGGTAGACCGTGTGATCGGGGGTGGTGAACGCGTTGACTTCGGGACCGAACCGAATTCCGGCTTTGGCCAAAGTGGCGCCAAGCGTCTCGTTGGGGAAATTCGTGGTGCCGTTGAAGGCCATGTGTTCGACGAAGTGGGCGTAGCCTAGCTCGTCTTCATTTTCGTCGTTGGCACCGGTCTGGATGATGAGACGAATGCTGACGCTGTTACTGGCATCCACGTGGCGCGCATGCACAAAGCGAAGTCCGTTATCGAGTTGGTCGGCGGTGATCCTCGCATCGACGGGGATTTCCGGGATCTCGGGGAGCCAATTGTTTTGGGCGGTGAGAGTGGTCAGGCCGATTGCGACGGCCGAGAAGCAGGGGAGAAGTCGTTTCAGCACGAAGAGACCACAGTAGATTTTAGTTTTCGTCGCAAGGAATGAACCGGTTGAATCGGTTGGTTTTTCGGCGAGCTAGGGCAGAAATGAGGGGGACGGAAGATTTTGGGCGAAAGAACGAATAACTTCATAGCGAGGTGCGTCGCAGTTTGTATGCACTCTTCGACTTTGGTCCCGACTCTCGTTTCACGGGCATTTGCTTGCTTCGTTGTTTCCTCGATTCTCAGTGTGGGGACGGTATCCGCGCAGCATCGGGACGATCGAGGGAGAGGGGGCGACGGGCGAGATAGCCACCAACGTCACGATTCAGACCGTGGTTACTCGGGGCATTCGAATCGCTATGATCGTCACGATTATCGAGGGGCTTTTTTCGGTCCGTCAGGGCGAACTTCGTCGAGCCGATATTCGAGTTTCGGGGGGCATCAGCGATCGCGAAGTTGGTCGAGCGTGATTTTCGATATCGATTTTGGGTATCGGCGTCCCGTGATGGACTATGGTGAAGTGGTGGCGCCTCGGTTGGTGATCGAGCGTCCGGTCGTGGTCGTGGAGCGGGCGTACGTGGCAGATCGGGAGATGGGGGAGGATTTGAGGGAAGTTCGACCGGGAGGCTGGCAGGATAACGAATTGATGGAGGTATGGTTTGGCGAAGAGAGCTTGTTGCTTGATGATGGGGAGTATTTCCGCAGGGGAAGTGAAGGCTTGGTGTGGGTGCCGACACCGGTGGGGGCCGTGGTCGGCAAGTTACCTATCGGCGTAAATGCTATTTGGCATGAAGAGCGGGAGTTTCTGGAGTTTGACGGGGGTTATTTTCGACGTAGTCCTGAGGGGTTTAAGGTGGTGAATCCGCCGTGGGCCGACGCTAAGACCGAGCGCACAGAGATAGCTGAAATAATCGAAGAGTAGACTGGTCGAAGATGAGGGGGGGAGTTAAGCGTGGGGGTGTTCTCCAACGTTTAATTTCTATCCCCATGCCCCTGTTTCCCCGTCCCTTGCTCTACTTAGCCTTGGTCCTCGGGGGAGGATCATCCGCCCTCGCTCAACTCGAAAAGGGACCGAACTTTCTGTTCGTGGTCGCCGACGACCTGAACACCCACATCGGGCCTTATGTTGACGCGTCGCTGAAGGTTTATACGCCAAATTTGAATCGGCTGGCGCGCGAGGGAGTGAGCTTTTCCCGGGCCTACACGCAATATCCGGTTTGTGGACCGGCCCGGGCGGCATTCATGAGCGGGCTTTATCCGGAAACCAATGGGGTGACGGGTAACGGATTTGAAATGGGCAACCACCGGATCGCGACTCCAGCATTGGCAGATCACCCGACGCTGGCGGGGTTCTTGCGAGAAAGAGGCTACTTCACCGCGCGCGTCTCAAAGATTTTTCACCTGGGAGTGCCAGGCGGTATCGAGCGCGGCGAGGCGGGATCGGATGACCCCGACTCTTGGGATTACGCGGTGAATCTCATGGCGCCAGAAACGCTGACCCCGGGGAATTGGGAAAAGCTGTCCCAAGGAAACCACTACGGATCGGTTTTTGCCCGGCTGGAGTTGCCGGATGGAGCGGAACTCACGCAAGCCGACGTGCTGGCAGCAAATCAAGCGATTGCGATTCTGGAGAATCGAGCGACTCCGCGCCCGGTCAATTCGACGAATCGTTCAAAATTCAAGCCCGATGCACCGTTTTTCCTAGCCGTGGGGTTCGTGCGTCCGCACGTGCCACTGATCGCCGCCTCGCGGCATTTTGCGCATTATCCCGAGGACAAGGTTAAGTTACCTCACGTGCCGGAGAATGACTTTGCTGATATTCCGGAGCCCGCGTTAGCGCTGCGGAACGAAACTCGATTTGGCATGGATGGGTCCCAGCAGCGACGGGCAATTAGTGCGTATCACGCGAGTATTAGTTTTATGGATGAGCAGTTGGGCCGCCTGCTTGACGCGTTGGATCGACTCAAATTACGGGAAAGCACGGTAGTCGTTTTTATCTCGGATCACGGTTATAATCTCGGCGAGCACTCAACGTGGCAGAAGCAGAATCTCTGGGAGGAAAGTGTGCGGGTGCCGTTGATTGTTTCGGTTCCTGGCACATCGCAAGCCGGCAAGGTGGCGAAAACGATCGTGGAATTGAATGACCTTTATCCGACATTTGCGGAGCTCGGGGGCTTGGGCGAGATGGCGCCAGCGATCTTGCAAGGCGAGAGTCTAGTGCCGTTGCTGGAGGATCCCCATCGGCCGACGGGCGACCAGATTGCGTTCACGATATCAGCGAGTGGAGGCGCTTCAATTCGGACCGAGCGATGGCGCTATAATCGTTGGGGGGAAGATGCGGACGGTTTGAATGAGGAACTCTACGATCATGCCAATGACCCGAGAGAGTATGTTAACCTCGCGCGATTGCCAGAACACGGGTCAAACCTAGCTGAAATCCGGGTCCGATTTGAGCGGGTGCGAAGGGTGGCGAGAGGGAACTAGACCCGAGGGGGGCACGACTTTTAGCGGCAAGGGTTTCGGGAAAATAAGCCAGTTTGAAATGGGTTCAGGACAGGAGGGTCGCCATCATTGATGGGGTAGGGCTCGGGAAAAAAATGAAGTATTATCGTCGCTCGCGGAGGAAAATTATATCACCCGCAAATTTTGCGTGCGTTTTAGAATTTATTCGGATGTATTCCGCGAATCCCCTGTTTGCGGCAGTAATTAAACGATTAACCGCGCTTAACTGATTAACTGATCTTAAAATTGCTGAGAATTCTCGATAGAATTTCTTTGCCGAAATCTTTCCGACGACCTTGCACCCCTTACCCGACCTAAATTTTCCAGCGTAGTTTCCCCTAAATCCTTAATCTTTAGTAGATTACCTACCCCAAGTATGGCCCCCACCACTTCGCCGGAGGTGTCGTGGTCAGCCGTATTTGTTTCCAGTTATTAGACCCCTTTTGAAGTTCTGTGTTCTAGCCGGGGCACTGCTCGCTGCCAGATCTTCATCTTACGCAAAACCTACCCATAGTTAGTGACTTATATGCACCTGACCTACCTACCTAAAACCCCGAGAGCACTCTGCATGGCAGCGACTGCTCTCTTGTCCGCATCATTTCTGGCGGCCCAAGCAACCGACGCTTCCGCTGATGACGTCGATGCCGAGGACGTTCTCAATCTCTCCCCCTTCGTCGTGGATGCCGAGACCGATGAGGGTTATGCGGCAACCCAGACCTTAGCGGGTGGTCGGCTTAACCAATCTCTAAAAAACACTGGTGCGGCCATTCAGGTCATTACCAAGGATTTCATGGATGATATTGGTGCGACCAGTATTGAAGAACTGCTCCAATACACCACCAGTTCGGAAGTCGCCGGTATTCTCGGTAACTTCACCGGAGCTGACGATGGTGGTTCGGGTGAATCCAGCACGGGAGGTGCCCGGCGCAATCCCGATGGTGCGACCCGCGTGCGTGGTCTCGCTGCACCTGACCGGACGCGTAACTTCTTCAAAACGGATATTCCGTTCGACACCTACAATACCGAACGGGTGGACATCAACCGAGGAGCGAATTCCTTCCTCTTCGGTCTCGGTTCTCCGGCTGGTTTGATCAATAACGGCCTCGCGGTCGCCCGCTTCAAAGACTCCGCCGAGGTCAGCACTCGGGTGGGTAGTGGGGGTGAAAATCCATCCTACCGTGCTTCCTTCAAGGTGAATAAGGTGCTCATCGAAGATAAACTCGCAGTCAAAGTGGCTGGTTTGGTGGATCGCACGGAGTATCGTCAGCGTCCGACCTACAAGGATGATGACCGTCTTTATGCGACGATGACCTTACGTCCGTTTGGTCATCAAGACACGGTGATCAAGGCTCACTACGAAACCGGCGAAGTGTTGGGGAATGCACCGGACGTGCTGATGCCGATCAACAACCTCAGCACATTCCTCGACTATAAAGAGTCGTTCGATGTCTACGACAACATTCGTCGCTTCAACAACCAAGAGGGACCGAATCTCAGTCAGTGGCGGAATAATGGTAATGTTGCGCGTTTCGTGACGGCTGAAGAACGGGCCAACTGGCCCATGTATACGGATGAGAATGGCAATCAACAGCCCTTCATCCGTAATTCGGTCAATAATAACGTCTACGGAAACAACCAGTGGGGTAACGGTTCCTATGGTTTCGTTTTTGATGGATCTAACGGTCGGGAACCCGGTTTTGCCTATACCGATCTGCTGTCCGCCAATGTTTATAACCGGAACGATGATTTCTGGGACCCAGATAATCGCGGCAAAGGCTCACCGCAGTCGGTCTACCCGGGCAATACTCAGGATATCAAAGGAACCGGTTGGCTCGACCAAGGTTTTGTTGATCTCGAGACCTTCAACTTTAGCAGATACAACCTAGGTTGGGACAACGATTACTACACCCGCGATTTCGATAACGTTAATTTGTCGGTGGAGCAGGTATTGTTTGAGGGTAAGGCCGGTGTGACGGTGGCCTGGGATTATCAGGATCTTTTCCGCGATAATTACACCGCGTTCAATGGCGGGAATTCCCAAGTCACGTTTGATGTGAACGAGGTGCTCATTCTCCCGACTGAAGAGTATCTCAACGGCGGTGAACCCGGTTTGCGGGCGAATCCAAACTACGGTCGTCCGGTCGTCCTCACCAAGTCCGGCCGTAATGCGATTGATGAACAGCGCGAGACCCTACGACTTACCGCGTTTATCAAGCATGACTTCGCCGAGAAGTCCGAATCGAAGTGGGCCAATATCCTCGGTTCTCACACCCTGACCCTGCTCGGCGATAGAAACGTTTACGATGAACGTCGAGTGAGCTATGTGCAGAATTCCTTTGGTGATCCCGATCCTCCCCTGCACATCACCACCGCTAACGCACGCTCAACCGCCAACAACAGTCGCAATGTGCCCAACTTGGTCTACATCGGACCACGACAAACCGGAGCTTTCACCGACGACTCCTGGCAGTTGAGCGACTTTATTCTTCAGCCCGCCAAATATGATATCCTTCGTCCCGCGGGATACACTATCGACAAGCTGAGCTGGAACTTAGGGCCGGATGCGAGTAACGACAACCTTGGCATTGTGTCGGGCCCCGACTCGGTCATCAACGGCAATGAAGATTGGAAATGGGGGACATTCGAACCCCGTGAGGTTCCCACCAAAAATTATCGCAAGCAGCGCACGGAGATCACCTCGGCCGCGATTAATACCCAGTCGATGATGTTCGATGATCACCTCGTGTTGAACATGGGTTATCGTGAAGATACCATCGATAACTGGCTCAACACCGAAGCCCCCCTTATCGGCATCGACGAGATTCCTGATTTGACCGGTGAAGGATGGACTCTTGCCGACGGAGTGTATGCTCAGACCGAGGAGTCCACCTTTGGTTACGGTGGCGTGCTCTACTGGCCTAAGCGGTTCATTCCTCTGCCAGAGATATTCAATGACATCACCTTCCACTACAATACATCGGATAATTTCATTCCCGCGACTGATCGTGTTGATGAGCTCCGTCAACCGGTGGATTCTCCTCGGGGTGAGAGCCAAGACTGGGGGGTGAGTTTCTACATGTTTGATAACAAGCTCACCGCTCGGCTCAACTGGTATAAGGCGCAACTTCTCAACGCCTCTTCCCCAGTGTCGAACAACTACAATCAAAACATCTCCAATATGTTCAACCATTTCGGGAATTTGAACCGTGATATCCAGCAATACGATTTTGACGGTAATGGCCAACTCGACCAATCGGTCATCGATGAGTTCGCTGCCAGCGGAGATTTCGATCCGATGTCGGGTTTGAATGATGAAGGACTCACGGTCACTCAAGCGATCGCGCAACAGTTTCCAAATCTAACGGACTCGATTGCTGCCCGTGCTTCGATTGAGCAACATCTGAGCCCTGGACTTAAGGAGGCTTATAACTTCCGCCAGCTGGCCAGCGGTGGCGTCGTCACCCAATGGGCAGGCGCAATCACGGACACGCAGGATATCGATGCTTCGGGCTTCGAGGCTGAGATCATCTACAATCCAACCCGCAGCTGGCGCATTGCCTTCAACGCCGCCCAACAAGAGACCGTCCTCACCAATATCGCCCCACGTTTGACGGGATTGTTGAACGACGTGTGGATCCCGCATCTGGCTCAATTCGGTCATCTCGACTGGAACGCTCCGGTGCAGGAAAATAACGGTAATACGACGGCTCAACAGGTGAACAATCGTTTGATCGATTACTTCGCCATCAAGGGCAACGAAGGTCGGGCCAATCCCGAAACACGGGAATGGCGTTTCAACTTCATCACCAACTACCAGTTCCGTGACGGTGGCCTCAAAGGCTTCTCGATCGGTGGCGCGGCTCGTTGGGAAGATGAGTTCGCCGGGGGTTACCCGCTGTTAGTCGACAGCGCGACTGGGCTGATTACGCCGGACGTAAACAATCCCTTCTACGGCAAACGCCAGATGTCCGTTGATGCGACCTTTGGTTACCGCCGTAAGCTGGATTTCTTCGGTGGCGTTGATTGGCGCATGCAGATCAACATACGCAATCTGCAAAACTTGGATAACGGCGATGTCCAAGCCACCCGCTACCAGCCAGACGGTTCGGTCGCTCGTGCTCGTTTCGGCGCGCCTAGCCAGTTCTGGTTGACCAATACCTTCAGCTTCTAAGCCCGAAGGTTAGTCACAAAACTCTCAGCGGATGCCTTTCGAGGCATCCGCTTTTTTGGGCACTGATTCCCGAATGTTCTTATTTTAATCTGGACGGCACAATTCCCCGTAGCTTGCTGCGAGGCTGGATGCAGCCCGCTGTTATCGGGGCGAAGCCCCTTTCAGTGATACCCCGGAGCTTGCTCCGGGGTGGGTTCATTCACTGAACCGGGGAGGTATCCGGTGACATCGTCGCGTCTGAGTTAATTGGTCGGCAGTGAAATCTGGGATCGAAATTCAGGGGCAGGGGATCGCATTCAAGGAAACCGGCTCCCCCATCTGGGCGGATAATTGGCGGATTTGGAACCTGACAGTGATCAGAAGTATGTCGTCGAAAAAGGGGGAGCAGAAAGGCGAGCGTAGATTTTCCGGATAAATAGAAGGCATAGAATCACCTTCCGACTTGAGGGTAGGAGGGGAGACTTTGTTGGTCAGATCTGGGATAAGGTAAACGTATACAATAGCGTTCAGTAGTAATGCTTTTGCGGTTGCGTCACAAATATCAGATTAATTAATATGTTTCCGACGGCTTCTTATACGATCCGTTAAACCTTACCCACCCACCTACCCCTTAGGAACTCATCCTCGTTGACTCGGTTACCTCCGAAACTCGCGAGCTGCTGTGATTATGAGGGTAGTAAACTAACCCCAATCAGAAATTTTCGATCTATTCATTCCTAGCTAAGGCGTGATAAAGAAAATTTTCGATGTTACATAAAACCTACAAATTAAATAGCTTATGAATTATAAGTTCAATCCAGTGAATTTTCGAACACTACGCTTCACGGCGGGTGTTCTGTTGCCGGCGTCGTTCATGGCGGCTCAATCCGTCGAAGAAATCGATGCCGAAGAGGTGCTCAATCTCTCCCCGTTCGTGGTCGATGCTGAGACCGACGAAGGCTACGCGGCGACCCAGACCTTAGCGGGTGGCCGATTAAACCAATCTTTGAAAAACACCGGTGCGGCCATTCAGGTGATCACCAAGGATTTCATGGATGATATCGGAGCCACCGGTATTGAAGAACTGCTGCAATATACCACCAGCTCTGAAGTTGGCGGTATTCTCGGTAACTTTACCGGTGCGAGTGATGGTGGCTCGGGCGAAACCAGCACCGGCGGCGCTCGTCGGAATCCTGATGGAGCGACTCGTATTCGTGGTTTGGCGGCACCTGATCGCACGCGAAACTTCTTCAAAACCGATATTCCGTTCGACAGCTACAATACGGAGCGGGTGGACATCAACCGGGGAGCGAATTCCTTCCTCTTCGGTCTCGGTTCACCGGCTGGTTTGATCAACAACGGTCTCGCGACTGCGCGATTCAAAAACTCCAGTGAAATTCAGACGCGAGTGGGCAGCGGCGGCGCTGACCCCTCCTACCGTGCGAGCTTCAAGTTCAATCGGGTGCTGATCGAAGATAAACTCGCGGTGAAAGTTGCGGGCTTGATGGATCGTACTCAATATCGGCAACGTCCCACCTACAAGGACGACGACCGAATCTTCGCCACGTTCACCCTGCGCCCGTTTGGAACCACCTCGACGGTGATCAAAGGGCATTTTGAGAACGGTTCGGTCCTCGGTAACGCACCTGACGTGCTCATGCCGATCAATAATCTCAGCACCTTTGTGGAGCATCCGCAGTCGTTCGACATTTTTGAAAACGTCAATCGATTCAATAACGCGGAAGGACCAAACAGAAACCAGTGGATAAATCGTCGTAACGTGGCGCGCTTCGTCACGGCGGAAGAACGGGCCAATTGGCCCATGTATACCGACGAAAATGGCGATCAACAGCCCTTGATTCGTAACTCCATTGCCAACGCCGTTTATAACAACATTGGCTGGGGCAACATGGCTCACGGCTTTATTTTTGATGGCTCGAACGGGCGGGAACCAGCCTTGGCCTACACCGATCATTTCCCGGGAAACATGTATCTGAAAGGGGATGATTTCTGGGATGCGAATAAGAAAAATCGCGGCGCGCCCCAACGCCAATATCCGGGCAATACTCAGGACATCAAGGGCACGGGGTGGCTCGACCAAGGGTTTACTGATTTGGAGACGTTTAATTTCAGTAAGTATAACCTCGGCTGGGATAATGACTTCTACAGTCGTGACTTCGACAATATCAACTTATCGCTCGAACAAGTCTTCTTGGACGGTAAGGCAGGAGTCACCCTGGCTTGGGATTATCAGGATCTGTTTCGCGAAAATTACACCGCTTTTAACGGCGGAAACGCCCAGATCACCTTTGATGTAAATCGCGATATTCTGTTGCCGACCCAAGCCTACTTGGATGGCACCGGCCCTCCCGATACTCGGCCCAATCCAAACTTCGGACGCCCCGTCGTTTTGACCAAGGCGGGTCGCAATGAAACCGATGAGCAGCGGGAAGCCATGCGGGTCACCGCGTTTATCAAACACGACTTCCGCAAGGCCGATGAAAATTGGATCCAAAATGTCCTAGGTTCCCATACTCTGACGTTGCTGGGGGACAAAAACGTCTATGATGAGCGTCGTATCTCATTTCAGCAGAATTCATTCGGTGATCCTGATCCGGCACTTCACTTCACCAATAGTAATGGCCGTCAAATTGCCAACGGCGTGCGTAATGTTCCGGTGCTCGCTTATATCGGCCCGGCTCAGACGGGAGCGTTCACGGATACAAATTGGTCGTTGAATGATTTCATCCTGCAACCCGCCAAGTATGACATCCGACGTCCTGAGGGTTACTCGACCCCCAAGATCAGTTGGAATCTAGGTCCGGATGCGACCAACGAGAACATCGGTATCATTTCAGGACCGAACTCGGTCATCAACGGTAACGAAGGCTGGAAAGAAACTCGCTTCGATGTGAAGGAAGTTCCGGCTAAGAACTACCGGAAACAACGCACGGAAATTACCTCCGCAGCGGTCAATACGCAGTCGATGATGTTCAACGATCATCTAGTGATCAACATGGGTTACCGTGAGGACACGATTGACAGCTGGATCAATACCGAAGCCGATCTAATTGGTTTGGATGAGTTTCCAGATCTCTCGGATGAGTCCTGGACGCTGGAGAAAGGCATTTATGCGAAGACGGAGGAATCCACCTTTGGTTATGGTGGCGTGCTTTACTGGCCTCAGCGGTTCATTGCTCTGCCGGAGATGTTCAACGACATCACCTTCCACTACAATACCTCGGATAACTTTATCCCCGCGACTGATCGTGTGGACGAGCTACGCAATCCGGTGGAAGCCCCACGGGGTGAGAGTAAGGATTGGGGTGTAAGCTTCTACATGTTCGATAACCGCCTGTCGGCGCGTCTGAACTGGTTTAAGGCTTCCCTCATCGGCGCGACCTCTCCGGTGTCGTCCAACTACAATCAGAACATTAGCAATATGTTCAGTCATTTCGGACGGCTAAATAGTGATATTCAAGAGTTTGATGCGAACGGTGATGGTCAGATTGACCAATCGGTCCGCGATGAGCTGACGGCCCCCGATGATGATGGCGTTTTCCCCTTCGATCCCGGGTCGGGATTGAACGATGAAGGACTGACCGTTGATCAAGCCATGGCCCAGGCCTTTCCGAATCTCCTCGATGCGATCGCGGCTCGCGCCTCCATTGAACCCGCCCTGACGGATGGGTTGAAGGCGGCCTACAATTACCGGTTGCAACAGGACGGTAGCGTCAAGACCCAATGGGCTGGAAATATCACCGACACGCAGGACATCGATGCCGAGGGGTTTGAAGGTGAAATTATCTTCAATCCGTCGCGTAATTGGCGGATCGCGTTCAATGCCGCACGGCAGCAGACCACCCTCAGCAACGTGGCTCCTCGATTGACGAAGCTGTTGACCGATGTGTGGATTCCTCACCTTGGGCAATTCGGTCACCTCGATTGGAATGGACCGGTGGAAGAGGTGAATGGCAATACTACGGCCGAACAGGTGAACAATCGTTTGCTCGATTACTTCGCGATCAAAGGCAACGAAGGTAAGCCCAATCCCGAGCAACGGGAATGGCGCTTTAACATGATTACCAACTACCAATTCCGCGAGGGTGGGCTGAAGGGTTTCTCCATCGGTGGGGCGGCGCGTTGGGAGGATGAGTTTGCCGGTGGATATCCGATTACGACCGACCCGGTCTCTGGACTGATTCTGCCTGATGTCGAAAATCCCTACTTCGGTAAGCGTCAGCTCTCTTTCGACGCGACCTTCGGTTACCGTCGCAAGGTTGAATTCATGGGCGGGGTGGACTGGAGAATGCAAATCAACATTCGCAATCTGCAGAACTTGGATAACGGCGATGTGCAAGCCACCCGCTTTCAGCCCGATGGCAGTGTCGCTCGCGCTCGTTATGCGGCACCCGCGCAGTTCTGGCTGACCAATACCTTCAGCTTCTAAGTCCGAAGGTAAGTCACAAAATTCTCAGCGGATGCCTTTCGGGGCATCCGCTTTTTTGGGCATCGTTGAAACGGGGAGGATCGATTCCGACGGTGAAACTTATACCAATTGCGACTAGGGTTTGAACTTTGGAAACCTACCGGTAGACTGATTTTTAACCACACGAAGCGCGGGAGCGCGTAGAAGGCGCAACGGAACGGTGCGCCCCGGAGGGGTGATGAAATGGGTGCCCAGAATGGGCGATTGAAGAACAAATTACTCAGATAAATACCGGATACCAATCCCCACGCCACGGCCTTTTATCCGGATCGAATCCGTGAAGTCTGCTCTGCAGTTGCCCATTTTGGGCACCCGCCATCATCACCCCTTCAGGGGGCACGATCTTCCTGATCGCACCCTCTATTCGCTCCCACGTTCCGTTGTGGTTAAGGTTTAAAAGCTTCGGGACATTGGTATTAGGTTGATTTTGGAGAGGAATGGATCGGGGGCGGGACTCGGTTTGAAAACAGCGAAACATGTGAACATGCGCGGGACTTTAGTTTCGATGAAATCCATGAAAAATGTGTTGCGCATTTTGGTGACTCTTTGGGCTGGGGTTATGATTCCGGTGGTTGGGGTCGCGGCGGGCGAACCAAGCGAACCGACGGTTCAATCAATTGTGACGATCAAAGGGATCGACTACCCGGTATTCGGTTTCAGTGAGCTGAAACCAATCAAGCAGGTGCCGCCGAAATATCCGATTTGGGAGGGAGAGAAAGGCAGGCCCGGAAATGTGGTGGTGCTGGTATTAGTTGATCGGAGCGGTCAACCGGCAGAGGTGATGGTTCGATAGAGTGAACCCTCACCAGCGTTTGGCGAAGCGGCGGCCAAAGCGGTGAAAAAATGGCGTTTTCAGTCGGCCCGGTGGAAGGGGAAGCCGACGGAATACCTGATGATGCAAGTGCCGCTGGTCTTTCGGGCTTCCCGGTAGGTTGCAGTCAGGCGGGGCTGAGGTCGGCCGAGTCAATCGGTTGCCACCACGAGAAGCTCTGCCGCGGATTCATGGTGAAGGCGTAGTAATTACCTCCACCGTTTGGAGGTTGATCCGAGTCTCTCGAGATCGATTTTTGCGCCAAATAACACGAGAGCAGGGTGCCGACGGCGCGATGAGAGACGATGGCGACGGAGCCGTGAGTTTCGTCGGATTCTACGATGGCAGAAATGGCTTTTACGATGCGTGACTGGGCGTCGTTGGCGGTTTCCCAACCACGCACCGACTGGGCGGGGGGGGCAAAAAAAGTGTCTGCGACGTGTTCAAACTCAGCGGGCGGGAGAAAGCCGGTGGGCGATCGATCATTCTCTCCCAAGTCGTGAATTTGGGTGAAGGGTAGAGCGGTTGCATTCGCGAGGATCTCGGCTGAATCGATCGCCTTTTGTTCGGTGCTGCAGTAGATGGCGGACAAATCCGGAACCCACGGTTGCTTGAGGCCGAGGCGCATTTGGGACCGGCCTTGGTCGGACAAGGGCCAATCAGGCACCGGGAACTGAGGATCAATTACCGCGTTGGGGGGTGGCTGATAAAATAGAAACGGCGGGCCACTGTGGTCGTCTTGCTTGACGACGATAACAGGGCGAGCGAGATCGGTTAGATCAGCATTGCGGCGATACAAGCGGGGATGAAACAAGCGAGGGTGCCGCCGAGAAGGGCGCGCCAGCCGAGGCGGGCGAGGTCCTGGCGTTTTTCGGGAGCGATGGAACCGATGCCACCGATCTGGATGCCGATCGATACGATGTTGGCGAAGCCGCAAAGTGCGTAGGTGAGGATGACGCGGGTGCGCTCGTCGGTCAGAGTGCCGTCCGCCTGCATTTGATTCATGGTGAAGAAGGCGACAAATTCGTTGAGCACGAGGCGTTCGCCAAAAAGTTGACCGGCGACCATGAGATTACCCGAGTCGATACCGACGAGCCAAGCGAGGGGAGCACCGATTACGCCGAAAACGAATTGCAGCGAGAACTGTTCATAGCGTCCGCCGGTGACGCTCGAGACGACACCATTGAGGCCCGTCCAGGAGCCAAGCATATCGCCAAGGCCGTAGTTGATCATGGCGACCAAGGCAGTGAAGACGATGAGCATGCCGCCCACGTTGACGGCGAGTTTGATGCCATCGGTAGTGCCGAGGCAGATCGCGTCGAGCACGTTGGCGCCAAACCGGTCACGCGAGACCATGAGGTCTTGACTCACCTCTTCTTCTTGCGGGAACAGGATCTTGGCAATCACGAGTGCGGCCGGGGCGGAGATGATGGACTTGGTGAGCAGATGAGTGGCGAATTGAATACGCGATTCGGTATCGTTGCCACCGAGCAACTCGATGTAGACGACCATGACGCCGCCGGCGATGGTCGCCATGCCGCCGATCATGATCGCGAGCAGTTCCGAGCGCGTCATCTTGTCGAGGTAAGGTTTGACGAGGAGCGGGGCCTCGGTTTGCCCCACGAAAATATTGGCCGATGCCGACATGCTCTCCGCGCCGCTGAGTCGCATCGTCTTCGACATGATCCACGCGAATCCGAAGACGACCCGTTGCAGGATGCCGAAGTAGTAGAGCATCGCGGTGATGGCGGCGAAGAAGATGATCGTGGGGAGAATCGTGATCGCGAACGCGGGGGCGAAGGTGCCGATAGTGACGGCCTCTTGGGTGGTGGGATCGGTGGCGTTGAGCAGCACGCCTTCGCCGCCAGAAGGGACCTGGGTCAACCAACCGAAGACGAGTCCGGTGCCTGCTTTGGTGAAGTCAGTGACCTTGACGAAGAAGCTACTGATAAACTCGAAGACGGTGCGGACGGGGCCGACCTTGATGACCACGACGGCGATGACGAGTTGGAGGAGCAGTCCGGTGCGGACGAGTTTCCAATCGACCGCTTTGCGGTTGGAACTGAACGCGTAGGCGATGCCGATGAAAGCCGCGACGCCGAGCACGGCGCGAGCGATGATGATGAGAGTGTCCATGAGGGGCGGTTGGCTAGGAGGGCGTCGTTTTTACAGAAAGTAACGGAGAAAACGAAGGGGAGAGGTAGAGTAGGTTTTACAGAAGGAAACGAAGAAAACAAAGCTGAGGGGCAAGAGGGAATGACGCGAACGAAGGAAGCTAACGGTTTGCTCCCGGCAAGATTAACCTAGAAATTCCATCTGTCAGCTTGGGAACATTGAAGTTGATCAATAGACCGATGGGGGATGTTGAGGAGCTTCATGTAGGAGAGTAATTGAGCTTTGGGCACGGGTAGGATGCGTTCAACCGCCTTTGCTTCGATGAGTAAGCTGTCGTCGAGGAGAACATCGAACCTGACCGGCTCTTCTTTGGTGAAGCCTTTACAGGAGATCTCTACCTGTTTTTGAGTGATGGTTGGAATTTTCCTTAGGTGGAATTCTTGAAGTAAGCACCACTCGTAAATCGATTCGTTGAGGCCGGGACCCTTATCCCGATGAACTTCAACGGCCGCAGCGATTGCCGTAGAGGAAAGGTGATCGGATTTTTCGAAGAGCGGGTGCATGCGATGGCTTAGTTTTCTTCGTTTCCTTCGGTAAAAAGACTCAGACTTCGGTTGGGCAGAGCTTGCGATGGGGTGGGAAAGGCGCGAGAACGATTTGCATGATGACGATTGAAGAACGACTGGAGAAGCACTTGAGCTGCACACCGGATACGGCGGCGGCGAATTGGGTCGCGCCGACGGCCACGGTGGTGGGTGATGTGGTGCTGGGGGCGAAATCAAGTGTGTTCTACGGGGCGGTATTACGCGGCGATATTGCCCGTATTCGGGTGGGGGAAGGATCGAACATTCAGGATAACTGCGTGATCCACTTGGCGGATGATCTCGATGCAATCATCGGCGATTGGGTGACCGTGGGGCATGCGGCGATCATTCATGCGTGCACGGTCGAGGACGAATGTTTGATTGGGATGAATGCGACGATTCTGGATGGAGCCGTGATCGGAGCCCGGAGCTTGATCGCGGCCGGCACGGTGGTGACGCCGAGGACGGTCATTCCGCCGGGGTCCATGGTGGTGGGCACGCCGGGAAAGGTGCTTCGGGAGCTTACGGATAAGGAGCAGCTGGGGTTGAAGAGATGGGCGGAGAAGTATGTCGCGGTTTCGGCGGCGTTTGCGCGTCGGGGGCTGTAAAACTTGCCGAGTATATTGCCACGGAGCTAAAGAGCAGTAGGGATGGGGGATGATTAAGCGCTTACTGAATACCTCGATCGTCGTAGCGGCTGTGCTCGGTGCGGGAATCGCCCAAGCCGTGGAACTGGAAGATTCGCGTTACTTGCCGGTCTTGGAGCACAAGGGGGTGGCGACCGAAGCGGAGCGATTGGCGGCGTTGTTGGAGATTGATTTTGCAGCTTATTTGGATGAAAATCCGACATCAGCGACCTCAAATGGTTATGAAGGTTTTAAAGGACGTTGGGACGATGATTCGCCGGCAGGATTAAGGCGCCAAGATGCGCGGCGGCGTTCGCGGTTGGTCGCTATTGATTCGATTGATCCGACTCAGTTGGGGGAAGAGGCCCGTTTGAATTACGACCTGTTCTTAAGACAGGCGCAGGAGCAAGTCGGACTGCTCCAATTCCCGACGCAGGTGCAGAAAATTAATCAACGAGGAGGAGTGCAGCAAAGTTCGGCGAGCACGCTCAAGAGTCTGTCAAACCGATCAATCGCCGACCTCGAAGGTCAAGTTTCGTTGTTACGCGGACTACCGGAGAGAATCGAACAGCAGATCGCATTGCTACGAGAGGGGATTAAGTTGGGGGTGGTCCCGCCAGCGATCACGTTGCGCGACGTGCCGCAGCAAGTTCGTAATATGGTGGTGGATACTCCGGCAGATAACCCGCTGTTGCAAGGGTTCTATGATCTGCCAAACTCAGTGCCGGTGGAGAAAGGGGACCTGCTGCGGCAGGAGGCGATTGAGGTTTATCAGCAGGCGATTCGCCCGATGTGGAATAAGTTCGAGACGTTTCTGGTGGAGGAATATCTGCCAGCAGCCCCGGCCAGTATCTCGGCCCGTGACCGGCCCAATGGGGCGGCCTGGTATCAGTTTGAGGTGAAGCAGCAAACGACCCTGGATATCACTCCGGATGAGGTGCACGAAATCGGACTGGCGGAAGTGGCGCGAATTCGCGCGGAGATGGAACGCGTGAAGTCGTGGGCGGGCTTCGAGGGAACGTTGGCGGAGTTTTTCACTTTTCTCCGCACGGATCCGCAGTTTTACCACACGGAGCCGGAAGCCTTGTTGGCGGAGTATCGGGATATCTCGAAACGAGCCGATTTGGAGATGCCGAAGTTGTTCGGATTGCTGCCACGCACGCCTTACGGGGTGGTCGAGATTCCGTCGTATGCGGCTAAATCTCAGACGACGGCGTATTACTCACGCGGGTCTTTAGCGGCGGGCCGGGGGGGGCAGTTTTTCGCCAATACGTATGCGCTGAATACGAGGCCGCGGTGGGAGATGGAGGCACTCACTTTGCACGAAGCCGTGCCGGGGCATCATCACCAAATTGCGATTCAGCAAGAAATCGAAGGTATCCCGGGTTTCCGGAAAATGGGTATGACGCTGACGGGTTACACCGAGGGGTGGGGACTTTACGCCGAGAGTCTGGGGGAAGAGATGGGTTTCTACCGAGATCCCTACGCAAAGTTCGGTCAATTGACTTATGAAATGTGGCGGGCGGTGCGATTGGTGGTGGATACCGGGATGCACTCGAAAGGCTGGTCTCGTGAGCGCGCGATTGAGTATTTCGCGGCCAATGCGAGCAAATCGAAACACGATATTGTGGTGGAAATCGATCGCTATATCGTGTGGCCGGGGCAGGCGTTGGCTTACAAGTTGGGCGAATTGAAATTTAAGGAATTGAAGGCTCGAGCGGCGGCGGCGCTGGGCGATAAATTTGATATCCGCGCGTTCCATGATGAAGTGCCGCGGCGAGGCCCCTTACCTCTGATGATGCTCGATGGTTATGTGAATGAGTGGATTGCGGCCCAGCGGCGATGAGGTAGCGGGCTGAGAGGCAAGGGTTTTTGTTTAACCACGAATGGACACGACTGGGCACGGTAGTGCGTAGATGGTGCGCCGACACGGCGTGGCCCGAAGGGGTGATGACGTGGGTGCCCTTTGGGCGACTGAAGCACAATGGGCTTCACTACCGTTACGCACCGAAACGTTTTTTTAGGGCCGAGAGGCAGGGGTGGTGAGGCAGGGCGGTTTTTACAAAAGGGAACGAAGTGGAGAGGCAGGGCGGTTTAACGCAAAGACGCAAAGACGAGGAGGCGCTGGCGCACGGCAAAGGGAAGGGACGTGGGGACGGTGGTTTCTCTATTGGCTATCTGCTCCGATGGGGTGAGCCCGAGGGGGCATTTTACGCGGGGTGGGCGGATGAATTCTGGAAGATTTTCGAAAAACTTTGTAAGGAGTAGTGGCCGGGCGGTTACCAACTTAAATAACCGATGATTTCGAACGATCCGCATGAACAACGCTTTGCCGCATGGCTCGAAGCTCACGGCGCGATTCCGCGTCAGTTGAGTCGAGCCTATGCGCCGGAGTCGGCCGACGAGGCGGACCTGCATCAAGAGATGCTGGTGCAGCTTTGGCGGTCGGTGCCACGTTTCCGCGCCGAAGCTAAACCCTCGACATGGATTTACCGGATTTGCCTCAACACGGGGTTAACTTGGCGTCGCACGGAAGGTCGCCGAACCGCTCGAGTGGTGGCACAACCCGAGCCATTGGAGACTGCTTCAACGGAAGAGGCTGGGCCGGCGGATACCGAGGAGCAGCAGGATCTGATGGCAAAACTCATGCAAGCCGTGCGGGAGTTGCCCCGAGGAGATCGCTCGCTGGTGGTGATGGCGCTGGATGGGCTCAACTACCATGAGATCAGTGAAATCACCGGGATGACCGAAAATCATGTCGGAGTGGCCCTGACCCGGGCCCGCAAGAAATTGTCCGTAGCATTAAAGGAGGTAAGCGATGAACTTTGAAGATTTACAACAAGCTTGGCAGCAGGATGCGAAGAACGCTCCGTTGCCAGAAGTGAACGAAGCGCTGGTGCGCAGCGTGCAGGCGAATAGCCGCAAATTTACGCGGAGCATCTTTTGGCGAGATCTCCGCGAAGTGGCGGCAAGTTTCTTCGTCGCATTCATATTTGGTCGCATCGCTTGGGCAGCGCAGGCGGAGGGCACGCCAGCCTGGCCGGCTTGGGTGGCGGCGGCGCTACCGCTCGGAGTCGCCGCCTTCTTTTTAACCGACCGGTGGGTTTCCGCGCGTCGGCACGCTCCGCAAGGTGATGATGTGTTAGCCGAGATCGATCGGGCGATCGATGCGGTAAAGCATCAGATTTCCCTCCTGCGAAATGTGTTTTGGTGGTATATTTTACCGATTGGTTTGAGCGTAGGATTTCTGGCACTCCAGATTGTGCTCTACATGCCAACGGAATTGCCGCCGCACATTGCTCTGGCGGTGAAAGTGGGACTGGGCTTGCTGGTGGTGGTTCCCGCGTGGGCGTTCGACTGGTGGGTGTGGAAGATTAACCAGAAGGCTATTCGCGTGAATCTAGCGCCGGAGTTGGCTGAGCTGGAGACTCGCCGTCAGGAGATTACAGGTGAAGCTTAAGGAGAGTTCACGAAGCCGAGAAACTGAAAATTAGACCGGATTTAGAGATGTATCTAAAAAACAAGCACAACAAATTTTTGAGTGCGATCATCGCAGGGGTGATCGCAGCGCGGGTAGTGGCAATTGATCCGGCTGGACTAGAGACGGCGTTGCAGGACTGGGCGGGTGATCAACCGGGGGTAATCGTGGCTTTGGCGATTGCAGGGGATGAACGGGCGTTTGTCTCGGCGGGAAAGTGGACGGCGACTGACTCTCGCGAGGCGGATCAATATTCGTTTTTTGAGATCGGATCGATCACCAAGGTGTTTACCTTTTTGTTGGTGGCGGATGCGATGGGGGCAGGGCTTATCATGTGGGATAGTCCGATTGGGGGACCGTTTGCTCAGACTGGTATTACCTATGCGCAACTGGCGACTCACACCTCAGGGCTACCGGGACTGCCAGCGGATTTTTCTGGGGCGGGCTTAGCTGATCCCTACGCCGGAATCGGTCGTGATGCCTTGATCAAATCTTTCGCCTTGGAGTCGGCCGCATTGGCAGCAGGACTGCAAGGATGGGCGTATTCAAAGTTTGGATCCGCCGTATTGGGCGAAGCCGTAGTGGGAGCGATGGGTAGCACCTACCCTGATCTGATACGCGGACGGGTCCTGGCCAGGTTGGGCATAGGATTGACGCGCACATCGGTTTTGCAGGGGCGGGATGCGCTGTTGATGGTGCCAGGGCACAACGAACAGGGCGAAACGCCGACGTGGAGTTTCGATGCGTATGCGCCAGCTGGGGCTTTGGTGAGTTCGGCGAACCAGATGGAGCGGTTCGTGCGGGCGATGCTCAACTTGGAGGCAGCGAGGTTGCCTCGATCATGGGCCGAGACGATGCAGCCGCGAACTGAGGTGCCGGGGGGGGGGCCGTGGGGTATGGTTGGTTGATCAAGGACGTGGGGGGGGCAGGGGGTATTTTGGCACTCAGGGGGCACGGGCGGTTTCCGGAGTTTCATCGGCGTGCAGCCGGCGACTGGTCGAGCCATCATTGTAATGGGTGGTCGCGACCGAACGGTGGAGGCATTGGGCTGGCTGCAGGGCCTGTTGGAGACGAAAAAGGAGGAGGCAGTGACCGGAGAAATATCCGATTACGTGGGGGATCATCCCTTGCTGCCGTCGTTCATTCTCCGGGTGACGGAAGACGGGGGGCAACTGTATGTGCAGGGGACTCGTCAGCCCCGGATCGGATTGAGGGCGGCGGGCGCGGATAAGTTCACGCAGGAGGGCGTCACCGCGGCTTTGACCTTCGAGCGAGATGCATCGGGCGAGGTCGCGGGATTGGTTTTGCAGCAAAATGGGGCGGCCAGACCGGCGAAACGTTTTCCGTTGGGCAGTCAGTCACCGGAGAAAAAGAGTCTACGGCGGCGCCAAGGTATCTGGAAGCCTTGGTCGGCCATTTACGCTTTGGCGGCCGAATTTAAGATCACGATTTCTCGTCGGGGGGGGGCTTCTTGTTCATCCAAGCCACGGGACCGTCGAAGTAACTTATTCTCGCCTCAGCGCATCAGGTGTTCGTCGACGAAGTGGTGGCAGCGGAGATTCATTTTGAGCGTGATGAGGATAACGTGGTGACCGGATTGGGGCTGCACGAAGGGGGGCGGGAACCTCCGGGTGCCAAAGAGAAGTGATGGGCGGATGCTCGCTGGGCTTGAAAAAGGGGTTGGGGGGCACATCGTTTTGCCATGAAAATTGGGATCCCTCGCGAAATCAAAAATGGTGAAACCCGCGTCGCGATGACGCCGAACCTCTGCCGCCGCTGCGTTGCGGTCGGGGCGGAGGTTTTCGTGGAAAAGGGGGCAGGAGAGCGAACGGGATTCTTGGACGTGCATTACCGCAAAGCGGGAGCTAAGATCGTCCCGACGGCGGCAGAGGCGTGGGGGCAGGCCGATTTGGTGGCGAAAGTGAAGGAACCGCAGGCGAGTGAGTTTAAGTATTTTCGCGCTGATCTTACCTTGTTCACTTACCTGCACTTGGCGGCGTGTCGGGACCTCACGGCGGCGCTACTGAAGAAGAAGACATTGGGCATCGCTTATGAATCGGTGGAGGGGCGCGACGGGTCGCTGCCGTTGCTTAAACCAATGTCGCATATCGCAGGCCGGTTATCGATTCAGACCGGAGCGTATTTTCTCCAAACCCAAAAAGGCGGTTCAGGCGTGTTGCTCGGGGGAATTCCAGGCACGATGCCGGGACGCGTGGCAATCGTCGGCGCGGGAAACTCGGGGGCTCAGGCGTGCCGCATGGCGGTGGGGATGGGCGCGCGAGTAACGGTATTGGATCTTGATCCGCGGAAGCTCGAAATGTTGGACGAGGAGTATCGTGGAGGCGTCGTGACGCTGATGGCGAATCCGGGTAATATCGAATTGGCGGTGGCGGATTGTGATTTGTTGATTGGAGCGGTGCTGGTGCCCAATGCAAAGGCGCCAACGGTGGTGACTACGGCGATGGTGAAGACAATGCGTCCCGGTAGTGTGATCGTGGATATCGCGATCGATCAGGGAGGCTGTATTGCGACGATCAAAGCGACGTCGCATCGCAAACCGACGTTTGTGAAGCACGGGGTCGTGCACTACGCGGTGCCGAACATGCCGGCCTTGGTGGGGAGGACTTCGACCGTCGCGCTCACGCAAGCGACCGAGCCGTTCATGGTGCAAATCGTGACGGAAGGCGTAGAGCAAGCGCTGGTGAATAACGTTGGTCTCGCCAAGGGCATCAACACGCGGAATGGCGAGTTGGTGAATGCTCAGGTGGCGAAGGCGCTGGGTTATCGGAAGAAAAAACCGGCGGTGTAGACGACATTTGGTTCGACATAGGAGTTTCGTCTTCGTCGCGAAACGAGCAATCTTTGCAAGATGTATTGTTCGAATCCTCCGTTCATCCGTCTGATGAGAATTCGGCGGGTCGCCGGTTTGCTTTCATTTCTGCTGGTCACCGTGCCGACATGGGCCGATGCCAGTTCGGAGTGGCAACAGATATCCGACCTCACTGAACGAATTGATGAGACGGCGATTACCTTGAAGCGTTTCGGTGGGGCGAGTCGAAAGAAGCAGAAATTCGAGAGTGAATTCTCGTCCATGTTATTGCTGCTTTCGGGTTGGTTAGATCGATATATTGCGAGCTACCCCGAAGATGAGAACCATGCGGAGGTACGGGCGAATCGATTGCTCGTAGCGGTTGAGCTCAATGAGAAGGCGGATCACGACTATGATTAAGCGGCCTGGGGGCAGGAACTGGAGGCACTTCGCCAAATTCCAGATTTGTCCGATTCGGCCCATGGATTGATTGAGTCTACGTGGCTCGGGCAGCGTATCAGTGATTCGTCAGGTCCGGACTTTACGCGGCGACGATTACATGAGTTGGCGGATGCGACGTTGGCGTTTGCCAAGCGGCACACTCGCGATAGCCGCGCGGCGTTGCTCGCGGTCAAGTTGGGCGAGATGGCGCAATCGCACGACGAAACTCGGGTGAAGGGTCTTTTCAAGCAGGCGATTAAACTCACGAGGAATCGTGACCTGAGATTGGAGAGTCGGGCCGAGCAGGCGTTGGCTGTGTTGCCGTGCCGGCACCGGCCGATTGACCTACGTTTCAAGGCTGCGGATGGAACGACCATTGATTTTGAGCAGCTGCAAGGGAACGTGGTGATTGTCGATTTTTGGGCATCTTGGTGTCCGCCTTGCCGTGACGAAGCGCCCGAATTGGCCGCACTTTATCAACGTTACCGTGAGCAAGGATTGGTCGTGGTGGGAGTCTTGTTGGATCAAGATCGGAAGAAGATGGAGGCATTTGCCCAGCAGTCGGGGATGGAGTGGTCGCACTATTTTGACGGTCGCGGCTGGAACAACAAGTTGACGAAGAAATTTGCCATCGCTTCGATTCCGACGGTCTGGCTCATCGATCGCGATGGCTTGCTGGTGGATCACGATGCGCGCGGAAAGTTGGAACGAGTGGTTCCGCAATTGTTGAGTAAAGCGGCGACGGTGGCGGCGATGAAGTAGAGGGGGGGGGAGAGAGAACTGAGAGGCAGGGAGTGTCGGGCGTAAAGCCCGACCCACATGGTGGATGCGGTTTTTTGGCGGGGCGTGCCTTGGGGGCGAGATGGCTTACTGGTGGATCATGATGCTCGCGGAGAGTTGGAACGAGTGGTTCCTCAATTGTTGCGTAAAGCGGCGACGGTGGCTGCGATGAAGTAGAAGCGAGGGGGGCAAAGAACTGAGAGGCAGGGGATGTCGGGCGTAAAGCCCGACCCACGGTTGGGGGGCAATTTCGAGGAGGAGAGCGAGGGGAGGGGGCGGGCTTTGTGCCCGACTTGTTTTGCGTCGGCATGAAAAAGCCCCGGCGGTTAGGCCGGGGCTGAGAGTGTTTAGCCGAGAACCGAATTAGGCCGCTGAGATAGTGATGGATTTCACCTCGACGCGGTCGATGGGGTCGCTCTTTTCGCCTCCACCGCTCTTGGTGGGTAGCGTGGCGATTTGCTCGAGGACGCTATCACCGACAGTTAATTCACCGAATGCGGTGTATTGTTTGTCGAGGAAGCCCGCTTCGCCGTGGCAGATGAAGAATTGGCATCCAGCGCTATCGGGGTGGGCGGCGCGGGCCATGGAGATGACGCCGCGAGCGTGGTGCTTGTCATTGAATTCGGCGGGAACCTTGTAGCCGGGATCACCCGTGCCAGGCTGGCCCTTGGCGCCTGCCTTGGTGTTGGGGCAGCCGCCTTGGATCATAAAACCCTTGAGGATGCGGTGGAAGGCAGTGCCGTCGTAGAAGCCGTCTTTGGCGAGCTTCTTGAAGTTCTCGACCGTCTTAGGGGCGACTTCTGGCCAGAAGGAAATTGTCATATCGCCGTAAGCAGTGGAGATCACGGCGACTTCGTTGGAGGAGGATTCGTTACTCATAAAGGCTAGGAGCATCGCGAGCGATAGGACGGGCGGTCAAGCAGAACTCCTTTGACGCGGGCACGGGGTGGGCTTCGGCTAGGGTATGCATTGGATTATTCTTCTCGGTGCGATGGCGAGTGCGGTTTGGGTAGCAGCGGAGCCCATCAAGGGCAAAGTGGTGGTCGTGGCGATGTTCGAGCCGGGGGCGGACACGGGCGATAAGCCGGGGGAGTTTCAATTTTGGGTGGAGCGGGAGAAACTGACGAAAACGTATGCGTTTCCGCAGGGTTACCGGGACTTGCGCGGCAGCATGGATGGGAGCGTGCTCGGCGTGGTGACGGGCGTGGGCACGGCGAAGAGTGCGGCGACGATCATGGCGGTGGGCCTGGACCCGCGGTTTGATTTCTCGCAGGCTTATTGGTTGGTGGCGGGCATCGCGGGGGCGGATCCCCGGGATATGTCGCTGGGCTCGGCGGCATGGGCGGAGTGGCTCGTGGACGGGGATCTGTCGCACGAGATTGATTTTCGGGAAGTGCCGGAAGGTTGGAAGACGGGCTACATTCCGTTGCGCCAGGCGCGACCTTATCAGCTACCGGTCGATCGAAGTGAGGGGCAGGCGTATCGGTTGAATCCCGAGATGGTGGAGTGGGCTTACCCACTCACCAAGGACACGGACTTGGGGGATACGGAACCGATCCGGCAGCGGCGGTTGCTCTATACCGGATTTCCGAATGCGCAGCGCGCCCCGTTTGTGCTGAAGGGGGATCAGTTGGCGGCGATGACGTATTGGCATGGTCAATATCTGAGCGAGTGGGCTAACGATTGGGTGCGTTACTACACCGATGGCACGGGTGAATACGTGACGACGGCGATGGAGGATACAGGCACCTATGGTTCGCTCAAGTGGCTGGCGCGCGCGGGGAAGGTGGATCTGCAGCGGGTGTTGGGGTTGCGCACGGCGAGTAATTTTGACCAACAGTGGCCGGGCGGCGATGCGGCGGAGAGTTTGAGCGGGGAGAAATTGGGCCCAGGATATTCCGCGTATATCCCCGCGCTGGAAGCGGCCTATGCGGTCGGCAGCCAAGTGGTGCATGCGTTGCTGGAGGGCTGGGACGGGTATGCGGATGAATTGCCGCGACCTTAGATCGGGGAGAGGAAGGGCTTTAAACCACGAATGGACACTAAAGGGCTTCGTCTACAGACTCCGCACTACGGCTGACGCTCTGGTTGTTTTTGGTTCTGTGGGGCACGGGTGTTATTACGAAAGGTAACGGAGGAAACAAAGCTGACGAAACGTGCGAGCGGAGCGGGTGAATGACGCGGGCTCGGTCGGACATCGGTTTGAACTCCTCCAGTGAGCGTTCATTTGCTTGACGGTATCGGTAGTTTTCTTCCCTTTTTTGGGGGAGCGGTGGGACCTTATTGTCCCAATGTTCGTCTTTACTGTAAGCAAGGGATCCGACTCCGCAAAACGGTAGTTAATAACTGAAAACCTAACCAAATCTTGTGGCTGAGAGAAAAATTACTCCGATAAAGACGACCGAAGCGCGCGAGACGCGATTGCTGATCGCGCACGGATTCGATTTGGCGCGCGAGCTGAGGATTCAGCGAGTGCTGGTGGTGGCGCAACTCTTGACTGATCGCCGGTTGGTCGAAAAACACCGTCAAGACGAGTCCATCATCTGGGTGACGCATGATCGGGCTGATCTGGGAGAGGAACTCAAGGAAAACGATCATTGCGTGGAGATTCCGAAGAGTCCGGCAGGACGTATGGAGCAGATCACATTGGCGCTGGTGATGGCGGTTCTGAACGGGGTGATGAATGAGGAGGAGTCGGTGCTGTGTCTGGTCGGCGTGGCCGGCTCCAAGCGTCTCGATAACTTGCTCATCGCCAATCCAAAGCGGGATTTCTCGTGGTTTGCAGATCACTCCATTCCGCGAAGCGGGGGGACGCCTAATTCTCAGGCCTTCATCCGGTTGATGGAGATCGCGCTGAAGTTTTCCGCCGAAGGTCGGGAGGGAAAACCGATTGGGACGATTTTTCTGTTGGGAGACGCGGAGGAGCTTAGTTCGTGTGTTGAGCCGCTGATTCTGAATCCCTGCGCCGGGCATCCCAGAAAGCTGAGAAGCATCTACGATCAGGATTTCGTGGAATCCATGCGTGAATTGTCCGCTTTGGATGGCGGATTTGTCATCGATCACAAGGGCGTGGTTGAGCAGGCGGGAGTCTATCTCGACGCGCCGGTGACAAAGAAAGTAAAAGTGCGAAAAGGGCTCGGCTCGCGCCACATGGGTGCGGCGGCGGCCACGGCGCGATCCAAGGCGCTAGCCATCGTGATTTCTGAATCGTCAGGCTCGGTCACCGTTTTTTCCGACGGCGGTGAAGTGATGTCCTTGAACCGTCCGGTGAGTCGCTAGGGTAGTGAATCGAATTTCCGAATCCAATGCTGCCGATCCACCTTTAGGGCGATGAATTCGCTGGAAAAGGGAGTGGTGAAAAGGGTCAAACGGTCAAAATCAACATCATGCCCGATTTACTAGTAAGCTCACGTGATTGCGGTGCCCCATTGCTAACCGCTCTGCGATCCACCCATTCCCCGCGGTCGTTTCTCTGCGTAATCGCTTGGCAATCTCAACTTTCCATGCCGCCCCTTTGATCTCCTCAGCCAGATCGGAATCAACCTTGCCACTCCTACTCATCCCCTCTTGCACGATCTGCTCCCAGCGCGCCTCGTTGAGTGATTGCTGATTGGCTCCTTCCCATTCGACCAATGGGTTTACTTCGACGAGGCGCTTGGCCAGTTCACGTTTAGCGCTGGCCGATCCCAGAAACCACCCCCGGCAATATCGTTTGAATAACTGATCTCGTCTTTTCGGATCTACTTCCTCGGTAAGCTTCAGCCTTTCGCGGTATTTTCTCAAACCCACCTTGCTTTTGGGTAATCCAAAATAACTCAAAGTCGCTTCACGACTCAGCCCTACGCATCCGGTTTTCCGCTGCCAGAACTTCGCATAACTCGACAGCTGATGCTCCTCCAAGTTTTCGATCCGCTTCATCTTCGCTCTCACTGGGTTGAGATGAATATAGTCCATCAACCCCATCAATGATTGGTCATCCCCAACGACCAACGATTTATAACGGCCCTGAAAGACTGGCCCGCGCGCCCCCGTGAATCGGTTGAATCGGGTCGCAAAGGTGCTCTGGAGCCACTTCATTCCTGTCACTAAGTTCGCCTCCGGAGTGCGCACGGCCAAATGGTAGTGATTGCTCATGATCACATAGGCCAACAACTCCCAACCGCAGCGCTCCACCGTCTCGAATAAAGCGCGCTCAAACGCCGCTCCGCTTTCACCCCCCGCGAATAAATCCTTCCGGTAGTTCCCCCGACTGATCACGTGATAAACCGTCCCAGCGTATTCCACTCTCAGTTTCCTCGGCATGGCGGGAAAATTCTACCGCTGGGATTAATTGTCAATGTTGATATAAAGCGTTTGACCCCTTTAGGCGGAAATCTCCTTGCCGTTAATCCCGATCTGAGCACGGGGCAGTTGGTGAGTTTGATTACTTTGGCGGCGGAACGCAGTGACGATGGTCGGATCAACCTGATCAATCCGAAGCGGAGCTTTCAATTGTTGGAAGCGCTGATGTCGAAGTCGCTCGAGATCCCCCGGTAGAATTGGGTCACAGCGATCACAGGGGAAAAGGCAAAGCGTTCACGGAGCGAAGATTAAGCTATCGCATGAACCGTAGGCGGTCTTGGTCTGCTGTGTGACCGTCTGCCCTTACCTTGATTTGATGCAGTTAGTCTCGGGTAAACTCTGGGTAATCGGGGCGCGCTGTGACCAATTTCAGTTTCTAAGATAATCCAGCCTCAGTCGATTCGAATAGATTCCGGTTGAATTTGGTTGGGCTTCTGGGGGGGAAGAGGGCAGGGGGAGGCAGATAAGTGATTCCGTCTTTGAAGTGATGGTGGCACTGAAGCCCCAGAAAAATTGGCGGCGAACCGCTGGGTCAAATTATTCTCCAGCTAGACTTAAGGCGTTATTTTGAGGTGGGCGATGGCGATGCCCATTTCACCGGCGACGGAGTAGAGCAGATAGAGTTTTCCGTCTTCCTCAAAAACGAAGGGATCGCGAAGTTGTGGGACGTTGATGGCGCCTCCTTTTTTGGAAGGAGCAGGGGGAAGGCCGTGCCTTCGTAGGTGTGTTCGGGGCGGAGAATTTCAATGGGAGCTCCGGCGCGCCAACTCCCCCAATCGCCCCGTAGTGATACTTCCGCCATCATCAGACGTTCAGGAGCATCGTCCTTGCGGGAATAGAATACCTATAATGTGTCGTCCCGATGTAAGACCACGGAGTGTCGAATTCGGACGTCGTCCCGCGATCCAAATTCGTCTTCGTCATGAATGGGCGCGATGAGTTCGGTCTCATGCCGTTCCCATCCGTGATCAGGGTGCTCCGATCGGTTCAGGAATCCGAGCGCGTCGCTGGCGTAGTAGGCGTCGTTGAACTGAAATACCCGGAAGTAACTGTAACCGTGAATGGTCGAGGAGACATCGAACGAAAGGCCATCTTGAGAGGTGGCGGAAATCGTGCGTTGATTGGTGCCGGGGTGCGATCCGTGCAAATACATGCGGATAATTTGATTCTCCTCGTCAATGTGAACATCCGGCGAAGCGATGTGATCTTCGAGGGCGGTGGCCTCGATCAAATGAATCGTCACGGGTTCATGAATACGCCAAGGGCCGGAAAGTTTGTCGGCGTAAGCCAGCCGGATGAACTTACCCTTGTGATGCGCAAAATAGAGGTAGTATTTCCCGAGAGGGTTTTCCACCCAGGCGGGCACCCGAATAAGAGAGGGGGCGTTGATTTTTTCACCGAGAGTGGGTGATGTACTCGCATCAACTATCGGGTTTAGGGCGAAACGGGTGATTTCTACGTCCGCGCCCCGGAGGGCCACCACGTGAGTGACCAGAGCGAGGACCAGCAGGAGGCCGAAGGCGGATGGGGCGGACCTTTTCATCAATCACGGCAACTTAGGGGATGAGTTGCGGAGGGAAATTGAAATTTCGCTTAACTGTTCCAAGAAGCGATGGATTCGGACGAGCCAACAACGTCGAGAGGAGTCGATCGTGGCTTGAATGGAAAAGGGGGTGAGCGATGACATGGGGGGCAGGGCTTTTAACCACGAATAGACACTAAAGGGCTTCGTCTACCGACTACGCACTGTGGCTGACGCAATGCCTGTTTTTGGCTCCGGGGGGTAGGGTTGGTGTCGGTGAGGCAGGGGCGGGCGTGGTCAAGCCACGCCCCTACATT